>Ga0268249_1000301_pt1 | contig 28383 bp, 16 predicted proteins | sample AgamicAtPe_FD_200257 | JGI IMG/M metagenome (GOLD analysis project Ga0268249, IMG submission 200257) | Agave microbial communities from Guanajuato, Mexico - At.P.e (v2) (version 3) | ecosystem: Host-associated > Plants > Phyllosphere > Phylloplane/Leaf | place: Guanajuato, Mexico | collected... | reverse complement strand
CAACAACAACATCGGCCAAATCTTAAACCCCGAACTCGGCCAAGTCTGGCCCATCTGGCTGCGCATGCAAATCGTGCGAACACTTCACAGCCCGCCACCACTCATACTCCTTCTCCACCTTCACTGGCCGGCCACTCTCGCAAGCCGCTAATGAAGAAACCTGTTCATTTCACGAAAGCGACAACTTGTTGCAATCGAAAACTAGATCAGGCGAGCGCATGCAAGCGGCCGCTTTGACGGCAGGAAATGAGCGACCAGCGGCTCACTTTAATCCGATCCACTCGGCTGGATGGATATGGGAAATGGGAGGTTGGAGGTTGGAGGTTGGAAACTTGAAAAGGAGAAGCGAGAGCTGAAACCATGCAAATGAGCCGCCACTTCCATGGCCGCGAGCAACAGACGAGCGCAAGCGAGCACTTGTCGGCCTGATGCCGCCGCCGCCGCTGAAGCCTCCGCCTCTACCAATGAAGGTCCGCTGAAACACGGTAGTGGCCTTAGTGTTGCAAGTTCAAGTTACTCAAACAAGTCGTCTTGCGAGAGCTGAAAGTGACAGGCCTGATTTGTGGCAGTGAAACATGATTCACCGCCGGCTCAACCTAAGCGAACACAATTTGGGGAAGCGCGTGATTTATTGTGTTTACGTAAGGCGAGTTGGCCAAATGTTGTCCAGGATGCTGTCAGTGCCATTGCCATTGCCACTTCCACTTCCACTTCCATTTCCATCTCCATCGGCGCCGCTGCTCTTGGTTCAGCTCGGTGCAACAAGAAAACTTTTCCCCTTCCTCCTTGGGCCTCAAGGGTTCGCGCGGAGCGACGAGGGGCTGGCCAGTTTGCAGTAGCAGTAGGTGCCAACCACGGACGCCGCCACCCAGTCGCCGGCCGGCATCGACCTGCCCAACCGGCAGCACCTGTCGCACCTGTGAGCCTCCTGCTGCGAGCCCTCCGACTCCATGGTGAGGAAGTCGGTGCAGTAGTAGTGGGACCCCAGCTCGCCTTCAATGGCCACTTTTTCCTCTCCTATCGACGAGCCCTCCGTCGGCGAGCAAACAAAGGCTAGCGCGCAAACAAGTGCCAAGAACCAAACTCTCGTAGCCATCATCCTAACCCTTGAACAATTATTCCTCGCTGCAGTCCTCTCGCTCAAAGTCCTTTGCCTTCTGGCTGGAAGATAATAGATCAGGTGCAACTAAATGGGAACGATCTCAGTGAGCTCGTCACTCAAATGGGGACAAAATGAATGACGCAACAGGTTTGAGTGGCTATTTTTAGCAATGCTAATAGGCCTCACCCGACGCTTGGCCTCTTCCCGTCCACCTGGCTCACTGGCACCAACTCATCCTCCCTCTCTCAACGTGAGCCCCCCAACAAGCCCGTCCAGTTGCCTCAAACTCGACTCACACTCCAGCCCCATGCGACCCGTCCATCTCTGACTTTGTAACCTAAGCTTGCTCGCCCGCAGACAAGCAGGAAATGGACTCTGCCAGCCGGCCAGTGGCTCGTGAGCTGCAGCTCTCGAGCTCAAACCCTCGGCTTGCTCGCCTCCTCTGCCGAGCGAGCTCGTGTCAGTTGGCTCAGCGCGAATTGATCGTGAGCCGCATCTCTCGGGGACCGCGGCTCATTGGTTCTGATCGGAACAACAATGCGCTCGCACTCAAGAAGGAGCACGGCTACGGCTTCATGGTCGCAAGGTTGCTCGGCTCAAGCTGGACAGAGCTGCAGATGCTGAGAAACAAAATTGGGATGCAGCTAGCTCTCGTTGATGGTCCATTTTCGGGCTACCATTCGTTCAGCTCGTGGTCAGATTTGGGACGATTCGTTCTGATCAGTTGTCCTGTAAGAGGGCTCATTCGGACGTTTGAGCAACCCACTTTCACCACTAGAGTTGGTGGTTGGCACCAAGGAGTGCATTGTCACAAGAGCGGCCGATCGCAGTCATAGATCCCAAGTTTGGGCCGACGCTCGATATTTGCGCACAGTCGACAGATCCACTTACATGCTTGCTCCTCCATGCTGATCCTTCGAGAAGCTCGGACCATCTCTTATGTTTAGGTGACGGTGTCTCCATCTGAGATCTTGGCACTCACTCTCTCTCTCTCTCTGAACGATACAAGCCTAGTTCATGTAGAAGACAGTCGGTCGGTTGTCTCCTCTTGTAGCTCTGCTTTCATGAGCTCTGGACAAAACTGGCGGAGGGTGCAGCTGAACCGGAGGCTCGATCCTTCTCCATCTAACGAAACACATTGGCTCGCCAATCGAAGGTGCAGTGTGAAAATCGCTCGCTTGCAAGGGACTTTGTTCGACTAGGGGAGGTGTTTTCTTCACCTGACACTCACTTTGAGCGAGACTATTGGAAGTTGTGGGTGAGCAGCAAGAGTCAGGTGATAGAACTGATAAAACTGATTTAGGGAGAGATGATCCCGTCCAAGCACTGCTTTTGTTATTGAATAGTGATCAAACTCGCGGACGGCAGAAATTTGATGAGCAATTAGGAGGAGGTTTGTGAAAACCAGCAACAAATGTCCTCGCAAGGCAATGGTGGCCCCTGAAAGTGCTTGGCTGCAAACATAGATGGCATGAGCGAGTCGGCTCGTGGTCGCCACCGCGGCTGAGCTCAAGCTGATAGAGGAAGGTAGAGGTGGACTTCCTCTGGCACGAGACGAGAAGTGGGCTCTTCGCTGTCTTTTATTACACTTTAACAAACCAAACCCCAAGTCTAGCTGCTGGCGCGCGGCTTGAACTCGATCACCGTGGAACAAGCGAGCCGCTGGTGGCCAAAGTCTTGCACATGAACGACGACAGATCGGTTCACAATGCTAACGGGCCCGCAGAGTGGCAGGTCAATGTCAGTTCCGAAAAACTTTCCAATGTCCGGCTCCTGGCCGCCCTTAACCCGATAAGGCGGAATCTCAATGGTGAACATCTTTGCCGATAGGTCGCCCAATTCGCAGCGCAACACGTTGAAGGGGGTGCAATCGCGGCTGTAGATGCTTGCGGTGCTTGTGTTGTAGGGGTTGAAGTGGGCGCCGGCTGGCAGACAGTCGGTTGTTGACAGGTGATCCAGTCCAGAGTCGACGGGATTCACGTGGATGTGCCAGTTGTGGTCGAGCGAGCGCGAGGCCTCGTTTGCTTGCTGCGAGCTTTGACTTGCAGATGGATTCACGGGCTTGCTGACCTCGATATAAACATAAGTGTCGCCGTTGCAATCGTTTACCGGCTGCCTAAATATAAATTGGCCCTGAATTCCGTAATCGAAGGTGGCAAAGGCTGTTGTCATTGGAGTGGTTAGTTCAACGTTTGAGCAAGCAATTGCAACTCCCTCCGCCGAGTAGATGGTCATTGCGCGGCCAACAATACTGATGGGCCCAAATAGTGGCAAATTGTAATCGTTAACCTGGATCTTTTCGCTCGCTTTGCCCGTCAATGAGCCATACTTTCCGCTCAAGTCGCCAACCGCGTACTGGTCGCTAGTTGCCTCGCCCTCTGGCGGCACCGAGCTTGGCTCAACATGGTGCGGATTGTAGATTATTTCGCGGATGTTTGGACAGACGCGAGTGTCCGATTTGCGTCTTATAATCATGGGAAGCTCGTCTATTCCGTAGCTATGGCCGTCGCTGTTTGGCATGTTCAGGTTCACTCTTGCAACTGTGACATCGTAGGGCGAGTCTTGGCTAAAAACGACGCTCCCCTGAACGCTGACCGATTGAAACTTTGCGGCCGCCGTTTTGGGCTTGACAAATCTCAATGGAGCGCAGGCAATTGGTTCACTGGAATCGTATTCAGAATAAACGATCACGTAAACACTTGAAAAGGTTTCAAAGGGAATCTGGGGCAAAACCATTGAGGTGCGGCCGCGCATGCCAAAGTTTTCAGTGCTAACTGAGAGCTGGTAGGTCAAGTTCCTAAATAGGGGCTCTCCATTTGAGAAGCGCTTGCACTGGCTAAGCTCGTTCTCGTGCTCGCGTTGCTCGAGCGCTAAACTCTCGATTCTGCCCGCCAAACTTGAGCCAGATGCGCCAGCTTGGGAGCCGGAAAGCAGGGATGTGGTCACAATATCGTCCTCGCTCCTCACCAGATCGAACCTGTGCAAAGAGTGGCGCCGAGTTCCGTTCGAGTACATGAGGTGCGAGATGAAGGAGGTGCCGAAGGCTGTTTGGAAGATGGTCACTGAGCCGCTGAGGGGCGTGTGAAACTTGGCCCTGTAGTTGGACTTTCGACTGGCGGGCGATGGGTTGATCGGAGGTGTCAGCGAGCGAGTGGGCGGCAAAGAGGGGCTGGGGGCGGCGACTGGGGGGGGGGCGGACACTTACCTTGTTGGCAGAAAGGTGGCGCAAGCGACCATTCCAGTTTTCATGCCGCGCAAGAGGAGCGAGTGGCCGACCGGCGACTCGGAACCAAATAAGTTGATCGACGATTGAACGTTGAACTCTTGATCTGAGGGCAAATTTCCGTGCATTTCGCTAAAGTCGAGCAGCTTTGTTCCAAGGATGAGCGAGGAGCAGGAGCACATTGCGGCGCCAGGTTTAACTGGAAACTGGTGCACACTCCACTGGTAGACCTCGCCGGGCGGGCCGGCGCTTATTTGGGTTGAGACGGTGGTGCCGCCCTGTAGGTTTGGCGTCAGAGTTACGTGGCCGCGGATTTTGTTGCAGTTGATGTTGGCCACCAGGCTTCCGGCGGCCGGTTGCGGCAGCGGCCTGTTTGGCGTTTGGCCTGGCCCCAGCGCGGGTTGCGTCTGGAGGCCTCCAGGGGGCAGGCCGCTCTGTTGGAGGGGGCTGGCCGCAATTTGGGCCGGGCCAGCTTGAGATCGGGTGAATGGCTGCTGCTGCTGCTGGAGCTGGGCGAGCGCGAGCTTGCACGAGGCGAGCAGCGCGATTAGAGCTAGCGTCGCCAGGTAGCCGACGAGCGCTAGGGTCGTTGAGTTTGCGCAACGCGCTGGCTGCAACAGCATCCTGCCTCCAAGTTGAACGGCAGAGTCCGCGGCCGCCCTGACCTTTCTTGACATCTCCCTTCTTTGCGCTTGCAAACTTTCAACCTCCTCCTCCTCCTCCTGCTCTTGTTCCAGCTCGATCAAGCAAGTTTTGTGTCCGTCATCGTTTTGCTGGCCGCTGGAAAGAAGACTGGCAATTGAGTTGTTGTTCAAATCTGGCCACCTAGCCGAGTTGGCCGAGCTCACTCGTTTGCCCTTTTGGTGGCCAAAAGTGTCCCGCTCGCTCCTCCTGCCTCCACTCTCGTTCAAAGGCTTCGCACTCGAAGCAGAGCTCCTTGGCGAACACAGATCGGTTGAGGCAACCACAAGGGGCGAGCTGAAGCTTGAGCTCCCAGCCTTCAGGTACAAGAAGCCTCTCCTCTTAACTCTCGAACTTTCGCTTCCAGCAACAAGCCCCTCTTGGCCGGGTTCTCTTTCAAGCTGGCACCGCCGCTGCCGACTAGCTAGCTCGCCACGCTCAACATTAAACTCGGCCGACCTCCGACTCTCTTCTCTCGCTTGGCGCCGGCCCTTGATATGGTCAAGCGGGGAGCCCTCAGCGCCGCTCTCTCTCTCGACTCGCTCACTCTCTTTGTCCTCCAGGAGGCCAACTCTCCTTGAGGATATCCCAAGTTTGCTTAGCGCGCTCACGATCGATTTTGATATTGGCGACTGTTTACACACTCCATTGCCAATCAAGCGTCGCCCTCTTACCTGTCCACTTTCTTCCTCCTTCGTCTCTCTCTCAGCCAACTTTGTCCCCTCTCTCAGAGTACCAATTTCGTCACTGTTGATGTCGTAGTTGCCGCTACTATTCCGATTGCTGTTGCCATTGCCATTGCATCCACCGCTAACGTCCTCCCTGTGGCCACAAGCGCCGCTCTTGTTCTTGAGTGAATAACTTAAATTGAGCGAGTAGCCAGGCAAATATTGGCAGAATATCTTTGAATAAGGCTTGTTGCTATTGTTGCCTCTGTTTTGCCTCGCAAGTCCATTGTTGAGCTCGCTCAGTGGACTCTCCTCGCAACTCCCACCCCTCTGTCCAAGCATGAGCTCGCTCTCATTGCTCTTACCGGCTCTACCCCCTTTACCTGTGCCCTTTCCACCACCAACATTAAAAGACTCGCTACAGTTATCTGGTCTCGGATTCACTTTTGGCGCCGGCCGGCTCTGTAGCCATGGTGGCCGTTTTAAACTCTGCCCGCCGCCGCCATCCTCCTCAACTAGACAACTCCTTGCGTCTCCGTCCATCCTGTCTCTCTCTCTCTCTCTCTCTCTCTCTCTCTCTCGTCTGGAATACTGCACGACAACTCAAGGCAAAGCCAGAGCAGCTGAGTAAGTTGGACACGGACAACCGATGGTGTGCTTGCCTCTGCAGACACTAGAAGCGGCGGCGCGAGAGGCTGGCGACGAATGGGCAACAGGTAGCCGCGATATTGGTATGCACGACCATTATGAGCGAGACTCACTATTCATACTCACCCTCGCTACTAAGTCCAATGGCAATCTCGCCTCCAGTTGGCTGAGACCGCAAGCAAGAGCTCCATTGGCCAGACGGTGGATTGGCTCTGCGTTCGTGCTGCACTGCCCACGATAGACAGCCCACACGCTGGCTCACCTGGCCGCCTGCGCAGCCGCCGGGCTGGCCGAGCAAGCCGAGCGGCTTCCAGGGGGCGCTAGGCCAGAGTGGAAAGTGGTTGGGCTCCCGTTGGCGGTCGCAGACTGCTCTCGATCTCTCCTCCGCTCGCTTGGGCCGAAAGATGGATGCGAGCGGCTGCTCGTTGAGCCAGCAAAGGCCAACCTGCGAGTTCCTGTTGAGATTCAGCCCAATCAAGGTCCAAACAATTATTGTTATCCTCAGCTCAGCTCAGCTCAGCTCAACTCTCAAGCCGCTCGCCCACTGAATGGTCGAGCTTTCTCTCTCAGTCGGCCATCCACTCGTTACTAATCATCTTGCTGCCCGGAGATGCTGTGCTGCCTGTTGGGGGTTCGCGGATCGACGCCACTGCCGCCGATCGGCGAGTTGCGCCCGGCCAAGTTGGCCGACTCATGAAAACGGCGGCCAGTTTCATCTTGAGCCAACCAGCTTTGGGGGCGGCAAGCTCACGTTAGTCTGGTGGCCGGATGCACGTTTCTTGTGCTCGAGCGCATCCTTTGAGGCCACTTTCATAGTGGAGGCTAGCGATCATGTTGATTCAATTTCGTCATCGTCGGTCCAGCTCGCTCGCTCGCCAACTTGAACGACTTTCATCGTCATGGAAGAGTCTGATTTATGATTGAAAGATAAACCCGACCCGAGCAAACCTGATCCGCCACCTCCCAATCTGGCCGGCGGAGAGGTAGCGAGCAACCTTCTGTTGGTCCAGTTTGATCTAGTCTAGTGTGGTCACCAACCGCAACCAACAAACTCGGACAGCACAACAGCTAGCAGCCAAGCTCGGCCTTTCAACAATTGGCCGCTGAATCGGCCTTAGCGGCTAGTTGGCTGAAACAACGAGGGCTCGGAATTGATTCTAATCCAGCGGCTTCATCGCAACCGCTTTCTTTGGTGATTAAGCTCCACACAGCAAAGGCGGCACACGAACTCTCGGGCTGGGCAGGTAGGCGAGCGGCGGGGCGAATAGGAGGTCGTGTTGGCTAGACACACGCAGATACAGCGCGTTCAGCAGCCAGATGGAGCAGCTAGAAAGCCTCGTTATTGTCTTTAAGAAGAGAGCACACAGTTTGTCAGGTCCTCTCGCCCTGTCTAGCTCTATCTCTCAAACTCGCGATAGTGCGCCCATTCAGCCAATCACAGGCTGCAAGCTTTGAGTCACAGCCATTGAATGCTCTTGGGAGCCACGTAACACCGCCCTCTATCTAGAAGTGCACCACATAGCTTTGGTCACAAATTTGCTACTCAACTTAATTAGTGACGCAAAGTGACCAGGTGCGAACAGAGCACTTATTTCAAACGGTCAGCGATCCCGTCAAAGGCTCACCTCTTACTTACTTTAACCCTCTAACAACTCCACGCCACCCAGATGGACGACAGCTCATAACCAGTCGGTCGACCGACAATAGAAAGAAGAGCGTTTCCAGTAGGGGACAAATGTCATGAGAAACATGGGCACAATCCATTAGACGAAAAACGCAAAACCTTGAGCACTCCCTCCAATTTGGAGACACCTGCTTGTTGCCCGTCGTTCAACTCAACTTGACCGCCGACTCGCGGGCTAGCTTTATTTGTCCAGTTCATCGTGGTGGTCGGAATCTTTATGAGCGTAAGCGAGTCAACAATCGCTACCAAGCGCAGAAACCGTCATTCCGAATAAAACTTGACTGTAATACAAAAATGCTTTTGTCACCCAAAAACAAGTGGAAGAGGGGATGAAGACTTGACCGGATTTGTGGACACAATGTCTCAGCCGAATGTTTCTTTTCAATTCCTAGACAAATTCAAGAGCAGCGAGTTGCTTCATGAGTTTTATTTAGCTTTCGGAGGTAGATTTTTTAACGATAATCTTGGTCACCTCACTTATCTTATCTAGAAAATCGCGTAACTGAACTTTTGTGAACTCTTCATAAAGCTTCAAATCATCTCGCACCAACAAATGTGATATCTTCAAGCACTCCTCATATCGATTGGTCAACTGTAATACGTTGAAACAAATAGTTGTCATTTGTGGTATGAATATTTTTCTCAATTTACCTAATTGTTGTAGCCTATCCGTGTCACTGGATGCGCCATCCTCGTTTGTTGGCAAATCTTTCATCCAACCACCGGGAAAATAAAAGAGTTCCGTGATCTTTTGAGTAAGGGCGTTAGTTCTCAGTTCACGAAGTTCCTTCCATAAACTTATATCCTGTTGAAACTGTTTCAAGCGCTGCTCATAATTGACGTTATCACAAAATTTTGACAAATTAGCAGGCTTCTTGGGCTCTTCAGGCTTCTTGTGATGCCACTCAGACCATTGAGATAGTGCTTCATGAGCCTCCAGGACAGCCCTGAACCCTTCTAACTCACGCAAACTGTTCCTCAATTTGAGCGTTATATCACCATTTGTGTGCAATCTCCATTGATTCTCGACACTTTCACTCAAATCAGGAGGTAATTTCAAGAAAGTTTCCTTGACCGCATCCATCTTCTTTTGAATGGCGAAGTATCTAAGCAAAATGTTTCCATGATGTAAAATGGCTAAGTGATTCTTTGTCTCTAAATAGAGCATGTAATCCAGAGCGTCTATTTTCCGCCTGTCACTTGCTGTCGTTTTAGTACTCTCAATATCAGACGCGGATACGTTTGCCTGTGGGTTGGCTACAACTGACTCCTCTCGTATGATCTCAACAACGGTTTGAGTAATTTCATCAACATCTAATTGAGACTCTTTGGCAATTTTTAAGCAATGCTTTCTCTCCTCCCGGTCATTGATTGTAGCCAGTAACTTGGCATAACTAACGATTTGGTTATCTCTAGGCAGAAATACTGTGTAGTGCGCAACACTCTCAATTGATTTTTGTTGAGTAAGCAAGCTAATATAGGCTTCGATTATCTTTGTTCCTCTTGCATCATCAGCAGTAACTAAATTTATCTCTCTTAGAAACAATATTATGTGCGCGAAACAACGTAGGAATTGAGGTGAAATTGCTTCATTGTTTTCGGCTAGATTGTTGTCATACTCTAAATTGTGGCACCAGTCTTCAAGTTGATTTAGCAATCCGTTGATATCGTTGAGTATAAAATACTTTTGTACGGTTTGATGAATGGTCGCTTCCTTAAATGGAGAAACTATTTTCAGCTCTTTGATCGACTTGAAGATGCTTCGAAGACTCTGATAGTTTTCGTAGAATTCTTGAGGATAGTCGGTGAGGTTCCTATTCTCCTGAGGTACTATATTGGGATCGCGGAGCGCTTTCTCAATCTTGACATCGATAGAACATTTCAATCTAGCCCATAGTTGATCGGACCATGAGTTACAAACAGGTAAAACTGACTTGAGGTTACCTCCTAAAACACCTAAAATGGCCTTCTCACAAGAGTTTAAGCCATGCATCCTAGCAGATCTGAAACACGTTTGTTTCCAGATATCGCGCTTCTTGTTGCCAGAAACAGGACGTATCTCCGATGGTTGATGTATAGCTGTCGTTCCTAGATTCTCCTCATCCAAATTTGGATCGGAGTAAGGTAGCCAGCCGTCGAGAATGGCCGACAGCCAGTGATATCCAACCCTTTGGGCAAGCTCTTGGCCTTCATCTAATTTTCCCGCTCTCAAGAATCTAAACAAATGCTTGAATAATCTAATCTCAACCTCTTTGTCAGTATGCACTAGTGATTTTTTAGTTCTGATGGGCGCATCCGGATCCATGGCGGAGCACAATTCAAGGCCAGCATTTGGGTTCACTGTAATGTCTAGGTCTGGAATATTGATGTTATACCTGGCGCGCATGGCATGGAATGTGTTTTCCCAGGCAGTGGGACCTTCTGAATAAAATTCAACCTTGTCCTCCTCATCTTTGTAGTCTAAATCACTCGCTTCATTTGCCTCTAGCCAATCTGTGACCAGTTGCATTCTTCTTATTTCGCTATTCATTACATAGAAGTTGCCTATGATTTGCTCCTCTGAGAAATTAGGGTGCATAACAACCATTTGCTCATCGTGACTGATATCGTGATTGCCTCCACTATCGTCCATCCGATCAGAGCCACGAGAGGCCTCACGAGACTCATCCAGGAGCTGATCCTTAAACAAAGCCTTGGCTAGACGCCAAGTGTTCCTCTCCTCTTTCAGCATAACTTCTAGCTTCTTGCAAATTAGTGCATCATCCTCCGCAAGAGATCTTTTAGCTCTGAGATTTATTAGTACCTGTAAATGTGCGTTTGTTAGACACTCAAATTCATGGGCTAATTCGAAAACGTTATCCTCATCGTCCTTATCTACAATATGTTGCTCGGGTGCGCGTTTTTGTTGCCTTTGTTGTTGCTGCTGGTTTTGTATATATTTCTCTTGGATTTCTATGAATTGTTGATATAAATCGTCGGGGCTGTTTCTTAGCGGAGTCATATCAGGCGATTCGTCTATTTTGGCCACATCTATGCCAAAACAAACGGGCGGCTGGTGATGATTATGATAATTGTTAGTTGCGAGGGTGAACATGGATTGATAGTTGTCGGCGGTTGAATATGAAAACATGTTTGAAGCGGACGTGTTTTAGCAAATACAATGAACAACGAAAAGATAACAGGGTAAGTGGATATTTATACAGGACCCAGGATATTCCGAGTTGAGGCTGTCTAGGAGGTCGATCGGTTTGATCAGCCGGTCCAATGGAATTGGGAGAAGTTTATCTAAGAACGTTTTTCACCTTTCCCCCCTTATCCTTACCGTTCGTGCGGCGTTGAGCGCCTGAACATGTGCTCGACCAACTGAGCACCCAGATCTGCCGACAGCTCAATGCCCATCCTTAGTGCAGGCAACGCTCTGGGCGCCACAATCACGTTGCTCCAATCGACTGTTGTTAAGTTGGCCAATTCCAAGGCTTGGCCCTGCAACTTACACCTTGTAAGCTATTGTTTCTAATAAATCATACTTCACTGGATTGTTGAGAATACCTTCAACATGATGACTGAGGGACCTGATCCGTTAGTGTTCAGGATCGATGAAAAGTTGCTTCAACGCAGGCCGCCACGACTGACTCTGGCGGCAACATTGGCGACCCTCAGCAAGCAAGTTAAGACTCGAGAGTTGGATGCAAACTTTGTCGTTGACATCCTCAACGAGAACCGTCTTCTCCCCTACATGATAGGCCATGGCAAGAATCTCATCGATTTATCTCTAGGCCGTTACACGAACGCTTCGAAAGTTGGAGATCTCATAGTGTCGGAAGAATGCATACGCGGTACCTACGAACTTTGCATTGCATTCTTAGACTTTGTCCTAGCCGTTATCAAGGATCCAGGCTACAAAGACACCACCAAAACAATGCTGGCCTCTGTGACCTATATGTCCAACGAAATTTATACAAGTCACCACATCTGGACTTACAAGAGAATCGCTGACATGAACAAGATATTAAACCTATGTACTGAAATATTTCATCATATCATTGCCCATGTCAATGAGCCAACAAATGGTGCAAAATTTAGTGATTTAGAGATCATGTGCATGGTTTGTCTTAGCCAGAATCAAGCTCACAAACAGCTGCTAGACGTGATAGTGGAAGGCAAGTCATCAATAAAGAAAGAATTGGAAGCTCTCAAGGCGATGAGTGAAAAAGATTTCTGCGAAATACCGATTGTTATTAGTGTGAGACAATCGTTGCTTTTGTTCAACAAGCTCCTATCTCACATAAAATTCTTGAAGGACTACTGTGATATTGAAAAGATAAACAAGCTGAACTCTTCCCCAAGCCATTCTTCCACTGCACCCATGACAAACCTCGAACGTGCCTTGTTCGACACAACCATCCGACCTGGACTTTTACAACACCTATTTAGCTACATTTATCAGAAAATTGACAGTAAAACCGCCTGTCTAGCTGTAGATCTCATCAAGAGCATAGCGAAAAAGTTTTCGATGTCTCTAATGGCTTGTCTAGGGTCTGAGGCCGATAAAGTATGCGAATTCTTTCTAGAATGTTTATCAAACAAAAACTCTAACATAGATCTCGAGGTTGCAATATTAGACTTGCTATCAACGTGTGTCAAGCACCAACCTGGTCTCATTGAACTCTTTTTGAACTACAAGCAGGAGCCTGATGGCGACGAGAAAGGTCCCAAGAAGGGAAGCCTTGAAATTATAATGGAGTTACTTAAAGAGTGTAAAGTGAGACAAGAGGATGCTCACAAATTGTTGCATACGTATGTTATGAAATTTATATTAACTTTCTGGCAGAAGCATCACTCAGCGATTGAGCAATTCGATAAGGCTGAAGATTTCTGGGAGTCAGTTACCCATCCACTAGTCAAATTTTTAGAGACAAGTAAAGAAACTGGGCCTGATGACTCAAGAGGCCAACAAACAAACTATAGCTCAATACAAGCCCTCAATGATAAGCTCAATTCATATGCCCTGATGATTCTAGCGAGGGAGATTTTCTGTCTCAATGCCGGAATAAGCGAGCGCACAATGAATCCAAAACTGCGTGACATATTAAATGATACTGCCAAGAAGAATCTGCTTGGCAAGTACTCAGCCTTCACAAGGAAAAGATATTCCAACATATCAACAAATCTAGCCAAGGGAGAGGATTATAACCGAATTCTTATTGCTTGGAGAGATTTTCTCACCTCGTATGCAAAGTACAAACCATTTGAAATTGGTGTCGACGTACAATCGCAGATTATCGAAGACATACTGGCTTGCATGACCACTGAATTGAGACTGAGTGAAAAAATTGATAAGGAGAGGATTGCAGCAACTGGTGAAACCTTACTACTCACCTGGACAAAATGGATTCAAAAAAACTCATCTGGTGACGAGGTACTCGCTTCCGTTCACGAGCTTCTATACTTAGCCGATTCTTTCAAGGAGTATCTTCCATTCTCATTTCTGTTGACCTTTCAATCAACTTTGAACGTATATCTCATGCGCCATCGAGAATACTTGACCAAATCAAAGAGATCCTTTGACCTACTAGTACCAGCACTTCATCTGATGCAATTTAGTCTGAAGATAATGGAAAGGTTTATGAACGAACACGCAAGAGACCTAGAATTCACTTACAAACCTGGAATCGAATCTAGGTTATGTTTGGTTAGCATTATGACCTTGAGGTTTATCATTGATGTTTCTCGAGCGGATGTCAGCCTATGGATATCTTATTTGCAAATGAATCTCAAAACAGATTCCCTCATACAATTCTTAGCCCTGCTAATGAACAAGCGCGCTGGCTCCGAGATCTGCCTTGCATTTGTTGAATTGCTATTATGTCTATCATCAATCTGGGCTACGGCTAACCATCTGAACAAGGCAGCTTTGATCAGTCAGATTAATATGATTGCAGTTTCAGCTTATGAAAGACCCTACACACATCTATCCCAATTGGCTTCGTCGAACAATGTTCATCAAGGCAGCGAAAGTAAGCAATCAAACCAAATGGAAGTGGCTGGCACTCCGATGAGTAATAGGGCAAAAATCTATTTGGATAGTATGAATTCGGATCACGAGTGGCTGCCGATCTACTGGCATGTCATAAGATTGAACATATCAATGATGTTGACTCTAAGTAGCGATTACATGGCCACAGCGGTTGAATTTTTATCAATCCACTGCATTAGGATTTGCGAATTACTTGAGTTGCTTAGAACAAAACCACGATCCGTGAACTTGGAGGAGGTAGTGCAAATGATTTACATGATCAACTTGGTTTTACGCCATGGTTGCATGTGGAGAAAGAGGAGCCGGCAGTCGCATGACGCAATAGCGGAAGAGATAGGAAGAACAGCTTATACGCTTGCAACGAGCGCCTTGCCGCCGCCTACAGCTAGCCAACCTGGGGATAAGCAACACTCGTCTATAGAGCCAAGGGATTGTCTGGTTTATGCGCGTTGTTGTTACGAGTTTGGAAAATACACCGAAGCCGAGAGGGTTTTGTTTCAGACCAAATTTGGGGATAAGAATGGTTTTATTAAGGAAGCTGCGCAAATTTACGGCGAGGAGTTGAGCTTTCACGCATTCCATTTAGCCGCGCTTATTTGCCTTAAAACAAATCGCCACTCCGATTCCATTGATTTTGCAATGCAAGTTTTTGCTGAAGATTCCGAGTACCTGGATATTATGAGCACACTGACGCAAAATCGCATCGTTTGATTGAACAGGTTGGATCAGATTAGTCGAACAGCAAGGGAAGCGGGCAAGCGGCCATTCAGCCAACCAGCGTTTATCATTATTAACCAGCCAAACACAAACCAACTAAGCTATGGAGCAAGAAGTGCACATTAAATGGCCCCTCGATTTGCGTCCAACTCTTGGCGTTGTTGCTGTTGCTGCAACCGTGCTCTTCCTTGTTCTACTTCCGAGTCTCAATGCGAGACCAGGATTTGTTGCAACTTTTCCGCGTGTGACTTATCGCAATTGATCAAAAATTTGGACTTGATTTGAATGGCCCAGCGAGGTGGCCGCCAGTCGGTTAGTTCAGGGCGAACAAATTGCCTTACAATGTTGGGCTCAGCCACGCTGGCTGACGTTATAAACCGTATGCAAACCTGTTGATTGCAAACGGGAGCTCAAATACATAAAGTTGGCCAGTTTACCGATTTGCTTAATTAACATTCGATTCGATCACCTGGCCGCACGGTTTTGCTCGGAAGGTCTTGCCAATTGGGGTGCTCGTTATGGCGGGCGCAAGGGGGCAAGCGGTTGGCGGCGTTCAGTGTTGGCAAGCGGGCTCATTGTGGGCTCGTCAAGGTGGCCAGTCGTGCTGGGACTTCCATCGGCGGTTAGGCCTCCATTGTTGCCTCTATCAATCAGATAGCCGGCGCCAAGTAGGCAAATCAAGCGTTCAGAAATTGAATTATCCAACCAACGAGAGCTCTCTGTGTCTCTCGCATGCTCTTTCACGCAATGATCTTGATGATATCAGTTTGGCGCGTTAAACGAGCCAAGACACGAACATCACACGGACACACTTTGGCCGGCTCCCTTCTCAATGGCAACTGGATCGGCCGCGCGCACGAGAGCGAGAGAGAGCGCATGTTAATGCGACTCTTGCTGGCTAGCAAAACTGCGCCCACCACTCACTGCCGTCAGCCCTTCATCAGCAAGGTGATGGAAGGAAATGCTGATTGAACGAGCGAGGCGAACGGAGGAAGAGGTTAGGCGAGGCAAAGCCACAATGGGCTAGCCTTGGTGTTGGATGTTGGTGTTGGTGTTGGTGTTGGCGTTAGAGTTTGCGTTCGCGTTAGAGACACAAGAGTTTTTGGCCGCACGCTGGCCGAGCGAGCTTGGCAGATGCGGACTGGGCGGCGCCTGCTGGCCGACCGGACGGCCGGCCAAAGCTCAGGCCGCCGGATGGACGCGCACTCTCGTCCGCAAGTGCGCAACCGGCGCCACCGCCGCCGCTGCCACTAGTGCTGGCAACCCAGCGGGCCTGCCAGGATTGGCGCCGCCAGCCGGTGCGGCGGCCGCCGACCGGTCGGCCACCAGCGGGGCTCCACTCTCACTGCCGGGCTCTGTCATTCTCGATCGGGCGCACGGTTAGCGGGCCAGAGTTGCGAGCACTTGGCACAAAGTTCCAGACTGGCCGCTTTCGAGCAGCAGCAAATGGGTGAGCGGGATTCAAGATAGAAGATAGAGAAAAGAAGGTTCGAGTTTTAGAGCAGAGAAGCGAAAATCGAAGCCAGAGGTTCGAGGATCGAGAAGAACCATCAGAGGATACTAAAAATGAAGAGCAACAACATGAAGCCAAGCGCCACTCTCGGCCAAACAACCTCAACTTGCGCCCACAGGGCCAAACAACCCGGCAAGGCGCCCATCCAAATCAGCTGCACCGGTAAGTTGCATCCCCGCAACTCAGCCCAACAAGCTCCCTTCCTCTCTCTGTCTCTCCCTAACCAGGTTGCGCCCCCTTCCGCTTGCAGTGCTCGTTTGCGTGCTCGCCTTTGCAGCCTCGCTCGCGCAAACCTCCAGTTCCGGGATCCAGCGAAGGGTAAGTAGTGGAGCCTTGCCTTTCGTTTTCTGCCCTCTGCGCTCGTCTGCCCAAAACAGGACCAATTGTTTCCCATGGGCGAGAAGGCTCTCTCGCGCAACCACTCTCGTGCGCCCTTTGCCGGCGGCAGGCCCATGGCTGTTGCGCGTGCAATATGCGGCTGGCCAAGGGACCAGTTTGGGCCAGCTGGCTCTGGCTGCAGCCTCCTGGTCGGCTTGGTCTCGTCCGGCCAACACGACAACTGTGCGACTCAGGCCGCCGCCGCCGCCGCCGCCTCTGTGTGCTGTTGGCCAGCGAGGCGCGCTTCCAATCCGACGCGCTCGCTCGCTGGCAAGATGTAATAGGGAGTTACAATGAAATGCTTGCAACAATTATCATTGTTATTACCACCTGATTCAGAGGCAAATTATGTAAGAGCAACAGTTTGTCCTTATTCCATCACGGTCACCCCGAGCTCACAGGCGGCGGCCACTCTCTCGAATGGTTCGCGCAAAGGTTGGCTGGCTGGCTGGCCGCTTGCCGGCCAACAGCCCCGCTGGCTGGCTCATGGGCAAACCAAGCAAATCGAATCAATAACAATAATAACGTATAATGTATGCAAGACGCAACAACAGCCGCTCGGCACATCCTCTCCTCTTGCGGCTGTCAGATTTTGCACGCCAGTCTGAGGGCGGCCAGGCCGCAGCAGCTGGCGCCCGAACGGAAGCAATTTGCCACTCGTCGTCTCGCCACCCTGCTTCCGGCCGCCGTTGCAACGCACAAACGGCAACCCTCTTCGCGCACCTGTTGCCCTTCTCCGCTCGCCGACTCTTGGGCGCCCGCAAGCCAAGCTCGGCGGCTAATTAGCGGCCAAGCTGAGCCTTGTTCAGTCGTCGGCAAACAAAGGATTGGGCCAAGAGTGGCGGCTAATCCGAGATTGAAGTTTCGACAGCTTGTTTCGAGCTGGTCGCTCGCCTTGCTGCTTGGTTGGCCATCAGCAGAGCCAGGTGAAGGGGCGCCCGCCTTGAGTTTTGGGGTAACTTTAGTGTTCAGCAACCGGTGCAGCTTGTGCTGGCCGCAAGCCTCGCCTATCCTCGATAGGACAACACGAACCGGTGAGCTTTGGTTTGTAGAAATTTGAGCGAGAGGCTCGTTGTTGTTGTTGTTGTCCTTGTTGTGATTGTTGATTTGATTATCTAAATAAGCATCATGCTAATATGCATCAATCGCCGCTCAAATCAGTCAAACCAATGCGAACTCTGCTAAACTCGTTCCGCTTGCTCGTTTCGCTCTCCTTGCTTCCAGGTTGTTTATGGTAATCGTTTAGATGGAGATGGACGGCGAAGCTTGTAAACGGCGCACGGATTCAGCTAGAGGCTCACCGTTGCGCTCTGGCCACGGAGAGGGCCGATCATTTGTCGGCCAATTTTCCGCCTTTGGACTGGCCAAAGGGGCAAAGGTTTGCGCTTGACGCTCGGTGGTCGGCGGCGGTGGCAGCGGCCAGTCGGCGCAAAGCCGGTCAAATGGAGCCTTGCGCGCTCTCATGCAATTGTTTCCGCCCAGCTCAAACCATTGATATCATTATCATGGCGAGAGACTTGTGCTAGCAAGCAAAGTGCGCAAAAGGCACCAACCGGAGGAACACATCGTCTTGTCCGAGATAAACTCGCCTCGCTTTGTTGAATCGAAATAATCTTGAACGAAAGCTGGCTGGCGAGTGGAGCTTGTCCGCTGTTTGGCTAGCCAGCTCGTTCAAGATGGATTGAGCGAGTTTTGTTTAAACTGAGCGGACAGCGCCAAAAGGTAGCCGCTTGTCGGCATAGGTGAATTAGTTGCTCATTAGAAAGAGCCAAGGGAGGAAGCAGCAGCGACCGGTTGGTCAGTCTGGCCGTTAGGATGCTTGAGCCAAAGCTCGAAACTTGTTGCCCTCGGCGAGCCTCGCCACCGTCGATAATTATTCTATTTGTTCGCTTGGCCCTAAGCCCGCAGTTTCTCTAGCGCCCGCTCGCCGAGCTCTGGGAGTCTGGATGAGCAAACTGCCTCGCCGCTCCCGAAACAATACAAGCCAATATTGCCAGGCCAGGCTGCTGCCGGCGCCACTCTGGCCGGAAGTCTGCGGCCAACAGACTGAGTCGGGTGAACGAGCTTAGCGCGCTCTCTCCGCGCTAATCTCGTAACGATCCCTTGTTCGCAAACTTCCTCCCTGGCGCGCAAACCCGAGGAAATCCGGGACATCTTGACGAGGGATCCCGCTTGTAGGCGCATTGTTCTAGCATGTTGATGGGCTAAGCGAGCGCCAATTGAATACAATGGATCTCCGCGTGATTTACCCTCGCCGAGCTGTCACCGCAAATCGACGCTGCCACCTCCACAACCACCTCAAATACTACTGGCGCCAACAAACGCTGCCGGGCCACTAATATTAGCGCCACCCTCTCTCGCCCTGCTCTGTTGAACTCTTGCAAATGACCCATAGGTAAAGCGCGCGCTCTATGAGCTGCCCGATGGCGCAGAGTTCATTGTTGGACCAAATATGCGAACAACCTTCACTTGCGATGGCCTAGGCTACGGATACTACGCTGACCAGGAAAACGACTGTAAGATTTTCCACATTTGCCAATCGTTCAAGATGTCCGACGGCTCAATCTACAACAATCATTGGAGTTTTATGTGCGGAAATCAGACAATATTCAATCAGGTATCGTTGTCATGCTCACACCCAGAGGATGCAATTCCATGCGAGAGCGCCAAGTAAGTTCAAAACAAAGAAGTCACGACTAACCGGAATTAATAATCTCTTCCTCGAGTCGATTCTCCATTCCAACTGTTGAACCTAACCGAGCGTTTTCAACTCTTCCGCTCGCCTTCTCTAGGGACTTCTACTATGTCAATGACTACTTTGGTGACGTCCGCTCGCCCTCAGTTAAGGAATCGGACCTGAACCTTGCACAAGATCTAGTGTCGCGTGCCTATGGATCGCGCTTGTCTACCTAGTGGACAAGAGACAGGCCTCTCAGAGGAGTTAGTTAAGTTTGAGCGTTTTGTACTCTATTGACAATCTGTTGTTCAATAAACTATTAAAATTCTTAACGAAAATGCGAAAATAAGGTTAAATTCTAGTTTAATTAAACAGAATTGGGCAGGGGAGTTGGTATTTCAACTGTTTGATTAGCCGAGTGTACCGAATACTGGATTATGCCTGCAAATCGATGGTCCCCACTCGTCATATTGTGCTTTCGTATGGCTATAGGTGGAATAAAATTCCGATGTTGAGGCCAACATTGAGCCACCAAACCAGACAGCATAACGTTGCATATGGTGTGATAAAACTTGTACGTCTATGGGCTTGGGCTCTAACCTTCCTTGGCTTAAACTGTAGCTAGTTTTGAGACGAGCATTGACTATTCTTTGTATGTCGCGCTGAAGTCTACGATCAAAATCCCTAAACATGGTAGAGCCACCGGATAGGACAATGTTCTTGTATAAAGGTCGTCGTACATCAATTGGCGAGTTTTGTATGCAATCATCAACGATCTCTGACAGGGGCGTGAGGAACTCTGAGTTGGCCATCTCTGGATTGAAGAAAATTTCTGGACCAAGAAAGCGCTCAAAGCCAACATCAACCTCAAAGGGGGCCTTTGTTATGTTATTCTTGCCAGTATACTGTTTGATCCACTTGGATGGATTCTTATCATATTTCTCGAACTCTTTCGCTAAATCTGGACAGATATAACAAAAACGCTCCTTGATTGCCTTTGCTGTTTCAAGTGATTGTTCTGGTGGTATGGATGGTTCGCGATCCCTGAGAAGGCTTTGTATGAAATAGGTAATGTTTCGGCCAGCTATGGGTATGTGCTTAATGCAGCTACCAATAACATAGCCCTCGGCCACTGGGATACAATGCGTCACACCATCGCCAGAGTCTATAACTATTCCGGTGAGCGTCCTTTCGCCAACTGGTCGTGAGGTCCAGGATGCAGCCAGTGCAAGGACAGCTTGAACTGCTATGTACAAGCCGGGAACGTTGAATGATTCAAACATAATCTCGGCTGTGTATTCTCTATTTTCGGGAGTATTTAAAGGTGGTTCAGTTAACAGAAAATAATGATCCTCTGGTTCGGCACGTAAATATTTAAATATGCACTGTTCCCAATAACGTTCCATCAGGTCCCAATCCTCCACAATTCCATGCCTAATAGGATACTTAATTGAGTAGCCGGTAGCCTCCAAGGCCTCATCACCGATATAAAAATCGAGATCATCGATGCCCTTGGTGGAGCGACGGTTCTCTTTTATTGCTATAGTTGAGGGTATAATGAATTGGGGTTCCTTATTGCCAGCATAGCCCAATTTTGTGTAACCAGTGCCGTTGTCAATTACAATAGCAGTCATAGTGGTCTGACGTTTGTGAGGAGTTTGTTGATTGAGGAAGGAGATGGGGATTTAACAAGAGGATAAAGTAAGCAATACAAGTCCACTTGCTCATTTAACCGCCCGCTTGAAATGGGTGGATGGCCCCTCGTAAGTTTGATGCAATTTTCACTTGGCTCTGCGCATCATTGAACAAAATTCTGAGCAATTTTCAAATGTGCGCGGAAAAATGACTGCGGTTTGAAAGCCCAGAAGTTCATCTGAGCCGGCCGGCTGGCCATCTATTCGGGTCCATTGATGCCGCAAAAATGATGTGGGAAATCAGGATCTGCACCATCTGACAGCCTCTCCTTTTGTTTGCGTATTCGGACGTTGAAAAAAGAATAGACTGGACAAGGATTCGAACCTCCTGCTTACTAGGAAACCGGGCTTGGTCCGCTAGAATCAGGTTGGCGATCAGGACCAGGAGGCTTTGGAACCTATCCTCTATAAGAGTTGCCACAAACAGACAATTTGCCTTCAAAATAATGTTTAGTTCGCAAGAGATGTATGTGTGATGGAGAGTAACTTGTCAGAGAGACTCGAATTAGAAGAAAACTTGAAATAGGACGCTGTGATGCAACCCGAACTTTGATCGCAAACAATCGTTAAACTTTATTTCCTGTCCAACTTGAAGACAATAGAGTCTCCAGCTTGAGATGTGATAGGTTTATTCTGGTCTTAAACTTTAAATTGGCTGGCAAGCCCTCTCCCTGAGAGCTCAAAATTTTGCCAGGATAGATTACTCTTGAATTGAGTCCAATTCACCTTCTGGGTGCTGATTATGCACCTAGAGTGAGGCCATGCCGCGCAAAGGTACTCGGGCTATTGCAACTTGTGAATAATGTTGGTTGGTTCTCAAAGTTCGAGAAGACTCCTTGCTCACTCGTCGCAAGACCCATGGGCCGAAAGGCATCCTTAGATCATGAGTCAGCTTGAAAATCCTGAGATTGCTTAGCCTTGAATCGAGTCGTTCATTTGATTTGTATTGGTTGATGATTGTAGTTGATAATCCATTCTCAGTTTCGGAACGACCAATTGTGTAGATATATATAAAAAATTTGTCTTCTCTCTGGTTCATCGTCGGATCTCAAACTTGATGATAAAACTGGAGATTGTTACTAGCAAGCGAAAGTCCGAATTCTAGTTGTTCCGCTCCCAATCAAGCTTTTAAAGCATCAAGTCTATTAATCACACCTGAATTAAATGTACAAGCTCAAATAGTCATCCCATTCTGTTTTGGTTGTGTTCTGGTTTGTTTTACTCCACCATTCGGGCTTGAAGCTCAGACTTTGTTCAATGAATTTAAACTTTGGGCGCCGAATTGATGGTCCGGTTTCCCTTTCGCGAGCGCCCTCAAGTTAGCTGCTAGGTCCAGAATGCCCATATCAGCCGCCAGGCATCTCGAATTCAATGATAATGCCTGTGGTAATGCATAAGTACCTCTTGCGCCGAAGATTGGTGCTCCGACTGCTCAAGTAGACCTGCGTTATCATTGGATTTATTGATTTTCTGTGGTTAGTTACTAGTTTTGAGTCATGGTTGAGATGGTGGCCAGTTCTAGCAGGGCTCAATCGTTTGATTAACGTGTAAGCGAGACTTTTAGATCTGGGAATGTGGCCGACTGTGGAAAGTGGAGGGTGGACGATGTATGAGGGTTGAAACAAGCGATAATGGGGGCTTAATATTACCTGTTGCGCTCGAGTCTAATGGTCTCACAGAACTCGATAAAACTAGGCTAAAATTTTTCTCTCGGCAACCGATGACAGAAGGTGTGGGGTCTAAAAAGACTCTGGTTTCGAGGTGTGGCCTAAAGACTGCCTTTGTTTACTCCGGGGTGACAACTAAGTTTGTTTCAGAATGGGTGGGAATATGAGGTTTGATTTCGGTTTAGGACGGGTGAACGTAATACGAGGCTGTTCGATGAAGCACACTAGGTTTAGAAATCGCCCATAGGTTGTCATGGGTTCGTCAAGATTTTCGATCAGTTTCTAGTGTGTCGCTTATCTCTGAGATGGCGCCACCAGTTCAATTCCAATAGCTCCCGATGGATCTAGAGTAGACAAACGTGAGAGAGCTTTCTGCCTGAATTGAATCAAACTAAACTAAAGACAATGACGAGAAAGCGGGCACTAGGAGACTCCTGATCGGAGTTGTTGCTAGGCTGCGCCCAATAAGCGCATTTGAATGGCTAGCAGGAGGCCACTGAAGCGCAACTAGCGACTGAATGGGCCATCAGCCCTTGGATTGGATCCTGAAACAATGGCCACCAAAATTTGGGCTCACGACCGAGACCAACATTTGCCGGACAATGGTGATTTGGGCGTGCTCTTAGAGGCGGCCCATCATTGCTGGCTTGTTGGCTCGTCGGAGTGGCCTCTTGAGTTACCGTTGGCGCACACTGACAAACAAAGGTCCGGGCGGGAATACCTGTGGGCTTTGGGCCGGCCGAGCTGCCCTTTGTGCGCTCTCCTGTCGGAGGCCACTCGAGGGGCCTCAGCAAGTCCCCAAGTAGCTAGCTTTGGTTTGGGCAGGAGCTCAGCTCAGAGGCGCAAACGCGTCAGTGGGCGACGGCTGGCCACAGCTGGCTCTCATCAGCCAGTGAAAAGTATCAATGGTTTTCGCGTTTAATGTGCTCGCAACAATGTGTTTAGTGGAGCCGCATTCGGGGCTCCAACGCTAAAACGAGCGACATCTCACGAGCGGCTGATGGCTTCTTAGCGACACAATCCTGGCCCCAGGCGGCAAGCTAGAATGGGTGTCTAGATGTTGTGCAACGATAAGTCGCTTGGACGCTACCTGATGTTAGCGAGTGAGTTAAGTATCGTGCACGGCCTCAGGGCGAACATTTTGCATGCTAGCGATGAGCAAGAGATGGCTTACGATTAGAGAGGAGGGGGAGTGTTGGTTTGTGATGAGCTGGGATGAGCTGGGATGAGAGTGCAACGAGCGGCGGATAGGCGCAAGGCCACAGAGGCATGGACGACTTTGGTTTAGCTGTTTGGCCGCCCACTGGCCAAATGAATCAGCGCTGATCTCAGCCGCGTTGAGGGAGCCACTCCTTTGGCTGGCAAACATAGGCTAGCTGTTAGAGAAAGAGAGAGAGGGCGAAAAGAGACAGTGAAAGTGGGTGGGAGAGCAGTGGGCTATAATTACCTGTAAACGGCGGGTAGGCCCCGAATGGATGCGTTGCATAGGTTGCGGGCGGATAAGGGGGCGCGCCCGCTCTGGCAGCTTGGGCGGGTCCGTAGGGATGGTGCCCGGTTGGCGGGTGCCCATAGGGTGAGGGGAAACCTGCAAAAATGGCCATTTCGGATTTGATTAGTTGGTTTAGCTGCCCATTTGTCAGTTGTTGTTGTTGCTGCTGCTGCTGCTGCTGCTGTTGTTGTTGTTGTTGTTGCTGCTGCTGCTGTTGGGCTTGTTGCTGACTTTGGTACTGGTGGAGCTGTTGCAACTTGGCGGACGAGGATGAGGAGGACAAGCTGGCTTGCGGTTGCACCTGGCCGCCATTGGCGAGAAGCTGCTGGCCGCCGTTCATGGCGAGCTCGTGGTTTTCGCTAGCTTGCGCGTGATTGTTGCCATTGAGCTGCTGGGTTGCCTGCAGCGAGTCCAGGTTGTTGTTGGCTGGCGAGTTATTGAGTGGAGCCAGTGGACAACCGGACGAGTTTGTGGCAACGGCATTAGCAGCAATAGTAGTGGTGGCGGCCGCGGCAGCAACAGCAGCAGAGGCACAACGAGAAGCACGTTCCGTTAGAGTTTGGTTAGTGAGGCAAGCGGTTAGTTTCAAGCAGAGTGTTGCAGCCGACAGTCCAGAGGGGCCATTTGGGCGCCAAGGCAAAGCGACCCCAGATTTGCGTTCTGGCAAAGAGGATAGTATTGGTCGGGATCTTTACCGTCTGTTAGGCTTAGGGACCAAACGAAGTCTGGTCGGGGTTTTCGGGGGGGGGGGGGTTAGGGTGGGTTAGAGTTTGGCCAGTTTAGTTTGGTGGGAAAGCGTGAGCTAGCTAGCGAGCGTGCTGGTCTTGGGGCGCGCACTTACCGTAGGCCGACCTGCCGTTTGTTCGAGGCCGAGCCAGGGCGCTTGGCATCATGACCTCTTTGGGTTGTGCTTTTTTACATTCGACCTGGAATGGAATTGGCATTTTTGGTTCCAAGTGGACCAAAGTAGCGTTAGAGATTTGAAGGCAAACTCTCGCTCCAAACAAGTTACGTGACCCACAAATACTCACCATTTTACAATTGAGTTCGTGGAAATGAACCTCACATACTTTATCAACAACTTCTTCACTTTTGAATGTTACAAAACCAAATCCTGGATGAAATTGGAGTTCGGGGATTTAGGTGTTAGAGGTGCGACCATTGGGGCGAGGCAATTTATGGGCCAGTTATAAGCAGTTTTAGTTGCAGCGGTTGGTTTGCTCGCTCGAGTCTGGATGGGCTTGATATTGATCCTGCGAGATTGAGTAGACCTAAGGGGCGCTTAGCAAACACATGACGTGATTTGAATGCCGCCGCCTCGCGCACAGGCAAACAAACGGCTTCCCCCTCTCAACTTTGGATGCAAATCTCTCTTATAATATTTGTCTTGAATTTAATATACTAATATATATATATATTTATATGGTATATTTATACCGTCGGCCGGTGTCAGCGCCTGCTGGCCGCGGCAGTCGGCGAGTGGAAGTGTCGCGGGCGTGAAAACATAAATCACGCGGCGTTCGCGCGCTTGCGAGCCGGCGGTCAGCAAGCGGTTGGCCCAGCAGCGGGCGGGCGTGCAAGCTCCTTCCGCGACAAGCGAGGAGGCCCCATTGTGGGGCCCATCGAGCGAGGCGAGGCGAGGCGAGTGGAGGGGAATTTAATTTGCCTTCAAGCGGCCAGTTTTTGGCCCAAGATTGGCTGCCAGTGCAAGGCAAAGTGGCCCCGGCCAGGTACAAGTTGGCGCGCGGAATCTGGGCCGTCAAGCAAGCCGAGGGGCGTGCTAGGCTCGGGGCGCGGAGCACAATGGCGGCCGGCAGCCAAGGGCGAGGGCCGTCTAGTTTGCGCATCAGCCTAATCATTATCCTGACTGGCGCCAAAATGCCAAATTGCAGCCCCCGCCGCCGCCAGCTCAGGCCTCTAATTGGCCCGCTCGCAAGGCTCTCGCCCTCCGCCGGCCGGTTCCCGTGCGCGCCCAAGGAGAGCGGGCGTGTCGCTTGCAGTGACCTAGCGACTGTTGGCGGCTGCGGCGCCCGTGTTGCCATTGTCGGTGGTTGGCTTTGCGGGCTTGTGTGCGCGCGCACGCGTTGATTTGGGGCCCCAAAAGTGGAGCCAAGGAGGGCGTTAATAGAATTGAGCGCTTGCATCGGGCCGCAGATTGAATAGACTGGCAGCCGGTGTGGGCGGGCGCAATTAGAGGGCGGCCTTGTGGGCGGTTGATTGGCTTCTCTAGGTTTGCTCTGCGGCTGGTTGCGCGGTGAGCGAGAGGTGTGGCCAGGAGCGGGTGTGGGGGGGGGAGGAAAGCGGCGGCCATTAATTATGCAAAACACGCCAGATTTCGCGGCCAGGTGAGCTGGCCGGCCCGGCCTAATTGGTGGCCAGTCTGGCCCCTTGGCGCCGGCAACCTTGGCTGGCGGCCACTGGCTAACTGGGGAAGCGGCGGCTAATTTTGGTGCGCGCTTTGCCGGCTCTGGGCGGCTGGCCGGCCAACTCGCCGCCCCGATCGCTATCTCTCTGGCCACGCAAGCTCGCTTGGCGCAACGCTGAGACGGGCGCGTGACGCAAGCACACACGGACAGGGCCGCCAGATAAGCGGCACAGGTAAATGGGGCCCATTAGACTAAACGTTGGTTCGTTTGTTGCTCGCGCAAACGATAAGCTAATCTTTGATTTGTTTGCTCGCGCGCGACACTCGGCCGCCGAGAGGGGAGCGCAATTTGGTTTGGCCAGGTTTAAATCTGCGCGCCGCAAGCAATCGCTTGTTCTCAGTGGGCGCCCCGCTTTGCGCCCGTCTGACGCGAGGCGGGCGCCAAATGAATGCGCAGAGAGGAGCGGCGCTCCACATCCACTCTTGTTCAAGCCGGACGCGGCTAATTGTTGTCGCTAGCTGGTTTTGGTTTGGCCAGCCGGCCGGCCGCCGGGCTGACAGGCGAGCGCCGCCAGCCACTCGGCTAAGCTTCAGCCCGCTCGTAACTCATCTTCGCTCAGCCGACTCGAGCCGACTGAAGCCAGGCTCAGTCCACTTTGCGGCCATCAACTGGCTCCATGCGAGCAAACTGGCCGCTCGCCTTGCAGCCGCCGAGGCCAGCATCGGACCTTATAATCTGGCCGCGCGAGTGTCTTAGGCTCTGGCGCTGGCGCTGGCCGTCCACTTTGGGCCGAAATTGGGATAAACAGAGGCGAGCGGGGAACAAGCGAGCGAGCGCGAGTTGGGTTAAGTTTGGACGACGACCATCATCATCATCATGATGGCGCCAAGCTCGTCCGGCAAGTCAATTTAGCTGGAGCTTGGCGAAATTGTAACCCGCCGCTCGGTTTTGCCAAGCCGCTCTGGCTTACCGCCAATTGAGTTGCACGGAGGCGCCCAGAAGGCCGCCCGCCAAACTCGCAACTAAAAAATCACATTCGCGCCCAATCGAACAGGAAGTGGCCGGCGAGAGGGCAAGTGTATTAATATTCATTAACTCGATTGCTTGTTGTTGTTCCCACTCCTGCTTCTGGCGCCGCCGCCGCCGCTACTTCTATTCAAGCCCATTGGCTCCAGTGGCTAATGTGCTCGTTTGCGCCTCCAGTGGAGCCGCCCTGACAACTGGCGAGGGGCCAGCCGGCAAATCCATATCTCTCTCTCTCTCTCTCTCTCTCTGGCCTCCCATGATTCATCGCCGCCGAACGCCAACATGTGTTCCAGGCGCCCGCCAGCTCGCACGGCCCGCGCCTGAACCTCCTCTGTGGCGCTCGTTTGCAGGTGGCGGCCCCCTGGCGGCGGACTGGGGCGCTCGCCGGCGGGAGTGGAGCTTGGCGCTAGCGCTCGGTTTGGGCGAGCGAAATTAAATGGATCCGCCGCCGTCTTGGGGAGCCTCCGGTGTCGCCGCAACCGGCTGGCGCCGTCCGCCCAAAACAGGGCCAAGGCGTCCAATCGGCGCCTCCAGTGCGAGCAACTTGACTCGGCCGGCGCGAAACAGTTGGCACAATGGATGCGGTTTGCGCAACTCCATGCGGCTCGCTGCAAGTGGAGCGCGCGCTCGCATGCAGATGCATTAACGAAATTGGTTTTCAATTACACAATATTCGTGCGCAGGCTACTTTTTGGCCATTGTCGTTAGGGTTGCGCGCGCGTTTGCCGCAAACTGGCTGTGCCGGCGACAAGTCGCTTTGCGGGCGCCGCAACAACTTGCGGCCAACACGCGCGCCGCAGCCGCCGCCGCCGC
>Ga0268249_1000300_pt1 | contig 28457 bp, 17 predicted proteins | sample AgamicAtPe_FD_200257 | JGI IMG/M metagenome (GOLD analysis project Ga0268249, IMG submission 200257) | Agave microbial communities from Guanajuato, Mexico - At.P.e (v2) (version 3) | ecosystem: Host-associated > Plants > Phyllosphere > Phylloplane/Leaf | place: Guanajuato, Mexico | collected... | reverse complement strand
GCGTCTCTCGCGGCAAATTGAAACTCGCCCGCAAGGTGGCCAGGTAGGGAGGAGGGGGCGCCGCGTCATCGATCATGGTCCAGTTTGTAAGCGCTGGCGGCGGCGGCGGCATGTTGCTGGCCCGCGCTGATCTCCCCTCAGCGGCCGCCCCCCATCCCTCTCGGCCCGCTCGCCTGGCCGCTGTTCAGCTGACGGCTCATCAGCATTGATTGTGGCGCGAAAATCAATTAGCCGGGCCGGCTCAGGTGAGCTCCGCGGCTTCCTGCCTCGCGCCTCGTCGCTTAGCCGGCCGCTCGCTTCAACTGCGCTGGCTTGCGTTTGGCCCGCCAGAGGTGTTGGGAGCGAGAGGAGGGCGCCAAACTAGCTCGCGGGCGCGACGGGATGAATCCATAATACGCTCGAGAGGCGCGCCTGCCACTGATTGATCGCGCCAGTTTGCGCCGTCAAGGTGAACCTGTCACGGCCAGCGTGTTTCGCTCGCCCAGACCAGATTCGGGCGGCAAAAGTGGGCCAGTTTGGTTCAACTCCGCGCGCTCGCCCAGAGTTGAATCTAAATTGGGCACTTTTAGGCCGCTTGAGCGAGCCTCGCTCGTCGGCCCGCTCGATGAGCTCGAGGCGAGAAAGGGGCATCCAGCCTACTCTGCCAGTTGGCTCCCCCCCACCCCAAATCCGAGCGGCCAAGCGCCAAGTGCCAACTTCAAGCGCCAACCTTGATCCTCCTGGCCGGCTTAGCAAGTGGCCGGCCAGCTGAGCCAGTGCCCGGCCAGTGCATGGTGTACGTGATTTGTGTTTTAATTGTGGCCTCTCGGTGTGGCAAAATCAGCTCGGCTAGCGCCAGACAAACAATCAGCGCCCATCAATCGGCCAGCTGAGTCCATTTCGGTTTTGGTTTGTTGGACTAAGCCGGACGCAAAAGTGAACTGGCTTATCCCCTCCAAATTCTAGCCGGCGGCAAACGGAGGCTCGGCAAGCGAGCAAGCTGTCAGGTGAGCCTGGCTTTCGCCAAAAACTCTGAGGCAAACGGAGAGGCGCTCAGCCTTGCGCGCGGCCGCCGGCGATGCTCGAGCGGAGGTCGCGCATTGGAAATTCTTGCGAAATGAACTCGCATGTCGCATTTGGGCGGCGGCGGACATGAAAACTGAACACCCGCTTCCAGGTTTCGAGCCGACGATTTGCCTCCAAACTCGGTCCATTAATCGGAAATCGGACCCACTTAAGCCGTTTGCTTTGGGGCCAAAGTTGCACCACTGGCGAGGCATTTGCAATTCGAGTTGACTTTGGCCAAGAGTCATCGCGAGCAACATTTGCGCAAATTTCCTCCAAGCGACAAAAAGGGCCCCAAGCGGAGTGCCGCTTACCTGCGCTTGCGGGCAGCCAAGCGGCTTGCGCGCAAAACGAGCCCACTGCAGGCCAAAAACTTGACCCCCGAGCGGCCGTCTCAAGAGGCGCGCTCGTTAATCATATGGGGCGCGGGATCATCAGCAGCTCGCTCACCTGGCCGCCGCCGCCGCAACGTATGATTGTCTCGCCAAGGGTGAAGAGAGAGTCGGCGGCGGCGGCGGCAAATTGAATTAGCCGCCTGGCGACGCTCGGGGGACCGAGGGCTGGCGGCTGGGGGCCTTTCCAGTCGAGGGCCCCGCTGGCCGGGCTAGTCGGTCCGGTTTGGACACTAATTTGAATCTGGCGCGGCAAAACTTTGCACTTGAGTTGGACTGGCGCTGGGGGAGTTGAGTGTCACTGGAGCAGACTTTCGAGGTTTGTCCTGCCAGCAAAGCCAGTTTGTCTGGGCCGGCCAGAGAGGGATTGGCGAGTGTGTTTGCGAGCGCTGCCGCGCCCACCGAGCAAGCGGGCGGGCGGGCCGAGTGGCTGGCCGGCGACTCGCAGTGGCCGCTCGAGTGGCGAGCCAGCTGGCGGAATGGGCCGCATCGATTAGCAATCTCTCGGCGGAGGGGAGAGCAGAGCTGGGCGCTCGAGTGTATCGCGCCTCAGAGCGCTCGAGGTCGGCGCACCTGGCGGCGGCGGCCAACTAATTAGAGCGAAGCCGGCGAGCGGAACGAGAGGTCGCTCGTTGGCCGCCGCCGCCGCCGCCGCCGCCGAGCTGGCAGCGGGCCGAAGTCAACGGTTTGGGCCGAGGACGTCTTGGTTGGCGCCGCACGTGAGTGGGTCGAGGCCGCCGCCGCCGCCCAAAGACAGGGGGCTTGGAGCCCTCAAAAAGTTGCACCAACAGCGGCGCCCACACCTGTCCACCTGTCCAATTAGCCAATTGAATGGGGCCCAGCGAGGCGCGCATTCGATTTGGCGCGTGGAGCCGTCACGCGGAGGCCCGGCGAGAGCTCAGGGCGGCCAGGTGGCAGGAGGAGGCGGCGGCGGCCTCGTCACCTGTTTGTGATGATATTGTTGGCCGCTTTGACTCGCTCCGGGCTGGCCGGCCATTGTGCGCGGATCAAGCGCACTTCCAGTGGCCGACAGGCGGCTGGCCGAGAGGAGATACGGCCCTTGGTTGGCCGTCGGCTGAGCGCGCCGCTGGGCCGAGCAGGGCACCTTTGGGCGGCCCACTGGCGCCGGGCGGGCCGCTCACATCCGATTGGAGCGCCGATTTCTGGCGCAGTTTTGCGGCCCACAAGCCAGGAAGCTGGCGCCAGCTCGCGCACCTGCACCGTCTGCGGCCGGAGCCAAGCGGAGCTTATCTGGGCGTCCGAGGGCCGCAATTAGCGGCCGACCGCAGCGACGAGCGCGACAGTGAAAAGGATCGGGAGCCGCCGGAAGTTGGCCGTCGAAGTGGAGCGGCGCGGGAATGGCGACAAATATTTGCGCTCGAAGGTGTTGCAGTGGGGCCGCTGCTTGTTGGCGAGCTGGCTGCTTGGCTGGCGGACTCTTCGCGGCTTGCGCCGAGCTAGATTGAGCGGCGCGATAAGGTTCGTTCGCGCGCGAGCTCGGCAGCCCGAGACAGGTGGAGCGAGCGGAAGAGGCGAGCCCACAGGTAATGTGGCCGGCTTCAGCGAGCCAGCCTGGCGCAGCTAGAGTTGGCCGGATTGAGATAAGGAGGAGGAATGTGATTTTTGGGGCCGGCCTACAAATTTGGCCGCCGTGTTGGTGTCAGCATTAATTTTCCTCCTCGCCGGCTGACAGGAACAGCGCGAGTTTGGGGCCTCGAGTTTAAAGCGAGCGGTGCCATTACGGGCCGGCCCAACTTTGCGCGCCTCGCCCCAGCTAGCCGCTTGGAGCTGTCCTAAGGTTTGGCCGCCGAGTGCTTGTGGCGGCCTTGCTGGCGGCCGTCAAGACTGCAACTGGCCCTCCGAGCGACAACAATCGGCCAACCATCGACACTACCTGACAGCGAACGGGCCAGCGCGCGACTTGAAACTCGATTATGATTATCTGCGCGCCAGTGTAATGATGATGATAGGAGAGTTGGATAACAAATTGAACTGGCGGCGGCGCAGTGACATGAACTCGCCTCTTTGGGCTGGGGCGCGCGCGAGGCTCGCCGCCCGCCGCCAGCAAGGAGGCGGCCAGCTCCCTGGGGCCGAGTGCGCCGGCGGAAGTCTGCGATTCTGCGCGACCGCCGCCACTCAAACTAGCGGGCGGGCGGGCAGGTAGAGGCGGCGGCGGCGGCTAATGGGCGCCCGCTTGGTTTAGCGCGCGACTTTCGAGCTGGCGAGCGGCGCTCAAAAATCGGCCTGCCCGCCGGCGCTCAACCAACCCGCTTGCAACAGCGCAAGCCTGCGCGCGCAAACACAACCAACTAACGAGCAGCCAGGAGCGCAGCTCGCGGCATTGCAACTCCACCGGAGGCGCCGCATTCAAATTTGTCGCGCCCGGAAGTTGCGCGCCGGCCCGCGAATTGGGCGCCAAGATCGCAATTAGAGTTGCGCGGCCGGCGGCGTCCCTTTGCCGGTGCTTGAGTTGAAATTTGCGAGTTGAATTGGTTGGCGCTCGTTGCGTTTTGCGCCACGAGCGGCGCAAGTAATTAAACTAACCCGAGCGCCAAATCAGCGAGCTGGATGCAGCCGGGCCAATCTCTGGATCCAAGCGCCTCAAAAGTCGATCAAATGAGGCCGCTCGCCTCTGGTGGGCGGGCCAGTGCGGGGGGCGCCAGGCCGGAAGTGGCGGGCGGATGAGCCTGCGGAGTTGCCCGCCGAGCGGCCGCAGCAGCGGCAGCGATCCAATTATTGCGCCACTGGAGGGGAGCGCAGCGGTCGCGGCTTGCACAAAGCCGGCCGGCCTGCGCGGGGGGTCCCATCTTGGGCTGCGCGCCAGCCAGCCAGCTAGCTAGCTCGCTCGCTTGCCGGCCAGGTTCGCGCCGCTCGCCCAAAACGGCCGACTTAAAAACAATAAAACTCAGCGCGCTAGGCGCAGATTTATAGTGGCCAGACTTGGGTCGTTAGTGGCCGGCAAACGGCTTTGGCCGGTTGGCCGGCCAAGTCGGCTGCACTCGGGGGGATGCTAATTCTCGAACGGCCGCCGCCGCCGCCGCCTATCTGCTCGTTCAAACAAACTTTTGCCGGCCACGCAGCCGAGCGGAGCGCCGATTGCGCCAGGCCTGCCTCTGCGTCTCAGGTGCAGCTGGTGCCGCTAGCGACATTTGCATGGCGCTCTGGGTGCAGAGTCGCCGGCTTTGGATGGGCAAAAGGGGCGAGAGGTTGGCTGCGAGGCCAAGCTTATTTATTGATTCTGGCGGCGGCGGCGGCGGCGGCGGCGAGGGGCGGCCGACGAGCGGCGACAATGTGGCCGCGCGCGCGAGTGCCGCCGGAAATGGGCGCTCGCAGGCCGGAGCCAGGCGGCTCGGCGCTGGCGTTTCAATTATCGATCAAGCCGCTCGGTCGCCTCTTCCGCTTCCGCCGCCGCCACCGCCGCCGCAGCCGCTGCAACAGCCGCCGCCTGCTCGCCGGCCAACAAAGGCGGCCGCCATTAGAAGACGGCGGCCTGAGCGACACAATGGCGGCGCGGCAGCGGCCATTCGCCTGGATTGCGACTGCGACTGGCCAATGTTTTGGCCCACATCATTGCGTCGGCTTGCGAGCGAGCTCCATTCCGGGGCGTCACTTTGAGACGAGGAGGCGGGTCGGCCGAGGGCGCGAGTGGCGCAGTCCGCCCGGCTCGGCTCGAATCCCGGCGGCTTTGAGCTGCAAGGAAACTGGCGCACCTGGCGCCAATCAGCTAGCCAGCCAGCCAGCAAGAGCCTTTGGCTCGCTCGCGGGCCAGCTAATTGATTCGGACGCAGGGGAGCCCATCAAGCCGCGGCTGCGACTTGTTGTCTTGGCTCGGCGCTCATGATCGATGGGCGCTGGCTGGCTGGCCGGCTAGAGGCGACTCCTGGAGTGGCCAGTGGCGGGCAAACGCAACTCGGCCGGCTGAGCTGAAGCTGACTCGTCGATGCGCCCACATTGGGTGGGGGTGGAGGGCCGCTCACCTGATAGTGTCGCGCTGAAACTGCTCCTCCTTCTTGAAGACCTCGAGCAAAATTTGGCGCTCCTTTTCGGTTAGATCGGCGAGCAGCGAGGCCGAGGAGGAGCCCACTTGTTCAGGCGCCGTCTGTTGCTGCATCTCTTCCGGCTTCGTCTGTCTTGCTGGGCCAGCGAGCGGCTGCTGCGCTTGCACTGGCGCTTGCGTTTGCGTTTGCATCTGCTGCTGCTGCTGCTGCTGGAAGGTGCCTGTGGCCGCTTGCTGGAGACTTGCAATGACTCGCGAGGAGGAGGAGGCCACTCTCTGTTTGAGCCGCTCCATTTTTGGCCGGCCGGCGGCCGTCTGCGCAGCCCAATCGGCTTGTTTCGAGGATTGAAGGGTTGCCGCCGCCGCTGCCGCTACTTCCGGGCGGCTAGGCCAGCTCCGCTTCCGGCCGCGACGGCTCGCTTCCAGGCGAGGGGGCCTCCAACAAGCAACCCGCACCGAGCTCGCCTGACCGCGCAAACATTCCACCCTCCGGGCTCGCCGGCCGGCCGCAAACACACTGGGCGCAAAGCCTCGCCCGCAACTCCTCAACCCGCCTCGCTCGCTCTCTCTCTCTCTCGCCGCCCTCAATCCAACGCGCGCCTCCCTCCCGCAGGCAAGCCCAAGAAGTCTGAGTCGGCGGCCCTCTGCCAACACTTTAGCCGCTCGCCAGCAAAATGGCCCCAGAGTTCACAGGCCAACGTGTCAACGCGACCATCGGCGGCGGCGGCGGCGGCTTCATTGGCGACAAAATTGCCTCTAAGGCCATTGCGTCGCCGCACTGGCTCGCCGGCGCTGGCTGCGCATGCGGCCCGGCCGGCCGGCGCACAAACCAATTCAGCAAGCCGACCTTTAAAACACAACTCTTGCAGCCCGAGGAGCAGCCCGAGCAAGCAACACACACACTGGGCCGGCCCAAAACGCTGAGCTTGCCAGCTAGCAGCTCACCTGCTTACCTTTGGCTGCCCCCCCCCACGCCAGTCGAGTCCAAGGTCGGCCCCTTTGGCGCCACTCTCGTCCCATCCAAGCGAGCGGCCTCGAGGCCCGATTGTGGCCGGGCAAATCTGCATTCAGCCGAGGTGGCGGCTGCGGGCCGACTAGCGCCCTCAGTGGGCCAAGTCAGCCGTGAGTTGTCACCAATACGTCTGCTCAAACTTGGCCGCTACTCCGTGCGCCGTCGCAGGGTTCGCGCCTCTGGCCCGGCAAGCCGGAGTTTGGTTTTGCATGGAGCGAGCGCGAGCGGAGGCGCACATTGTAAGCCAAAAAGGCCGGCCTCCAGGTGCACGAGCTAGCCCAAAACTGGGCCCGCCAAGCTGAGGAGAATGGAAGGAGGAATTAGGCTTGGCTTAGAGAGTTTCGTCATTAGCATTCATCCTGTCCTCTCCTGTCCTCTCCTCTCCTGGCCGCCGCAGCCGCCACGCTAAATGGGCCTCCGCTGGCCGGCAAATTGAGGCCCGAGTTGAGCTCGTCAGCGTGTGTCCAGTCCATTGTGTTCGCATAATAAGGCTCAGCGGCCGCGACTTTGCCTTGAGCAGATGTGCGCGGGGCCGCGATATTGGCGCACTCGCGGCACTTGACTCAAATTTGGCTGCCCAAATTGATGCGGCCTTTAGTTTAGTTTTCCTCGTAGCTTGCAGCTGACTCGCTCGTCTCCTGTGGCGACGAAAGGAGGGAGCCTCCAGTTAATCTGGAACATTCAAATCCGATTTGGATGCGCGCCCAGCCCTCTAGCCGGCCAGTCAAGCGACAATGGCTCGCGCCAACCTCCAGCGAGCAAACCTCCGTCTCTCTACTCAACTCGTTTGGAGGCGCAACGAAGGTGCCGATATCACACAGGTGAGTCTGCTTGCGATCGGTGCGTTCCGCTCGTCCAACTGCAACTGCCGACGATTCAACACTTTGCTGCAGTCAGCTCGGCATCGGAGGCAGCCTTGGCCGGCAGAGTCGGCTCTCACTGGGCCTGAGTGCCATCAGCTTGGGTGGCCGGCGGCGGGAAAACCGAGCACGTTCCAGGTTGGCCAAACCAATCAGCTGGACGAGGCGAGCGAGTCTGAGGCTGACTCTCGCGCGCGCTCGCCCAACTTGAGAGGCAAAGCTCGCAATCCGTCCACTCGCTTCCGGTCACTTAACGCTCGCGACTAATCACTGAAAGCGAGACTTTGCTGCCGCTTCCGCTGCGCCCCTCGGCTTGGCTGCCAGTTTGCGCCTTGATCTGGATGACTTGGCCTCGAGCGCAAGCAAGTCGGCCTTAGTGGCTCCCCGAATTCTACATTCTAGATTCGCCGCCACCTGCGACCCAAGCGCACCTTCTGCCCGCTAACCTGCCAGCCGGCTAGCCCACCCCAGGTGAGCATAATTTCCGTCTAGCTAGGCTGAAATTCGTCTGCTTTCAAGTTGTCTACTGCGTCTGGCCAAGAGTTGCGCAACTGTGAGGATGATTTATTCGGCAGCAAACTCCAAGTGCCGGCCCTCCCCTCTCCTTGAAGCTCTGGTTTTCCCACTTAAAAGCTCTCCCCAGCTCGCTCGCTCGCTCTCAGCCGGCCGGCCGGCTATAATCGTCGCGTGGGCAAACGTGTGGGGGCCCCTCTCATTAGGGCAGGGGGCTCGTTCGACCGCCCATTGAGCCTCAGTGGGCTCGTCTAAATGGTAGCAATATGCCAATGGTAAATATTTGCCGCGTATCAATATGGCCGCGCCACGGCTGCTTCTCCTCCCCCCCCCCTTGCGGCTCCCCTCTCCAGGCGGCGCCACCTGCAAAGGTTAGCTTCCAAGAAGATGGAGCTCGCTCATTAGCTTTCCATTCACTAGCTTGCCGCAATTAATTGAAACTTTAAATGGGAGATTAGTTGCCTAATTTAGAGACACTTTGCGATGGCGGCGAGTTGTCGCCAACCTCAGATGGTCTTCGCGCGCCATGTGAGAGCGCCAGTGCGAGAGGCTAGCATAATTTGTCGCCGCTACTGCTACTGTTGCTGCTCCTGCTGCTCCTCCTGCCACCAACACCGAGCCTCGTGCGGCTTGGTGACGAGTCGCGCCAAGCTGGCCGCCTTCTCCGAGTATTCATTTTGGCGTGCACTCGAAGCATTGCCGCCCGCAAAGCCAGTTCAAGTCCACCGGCGGCCCTTGTCGCAACAAAGCCACCGTTGAGCGCCAAAATCCAACAGCCTCCTCGAGCGCGTGTAAGCTAAGTAAGAGCCGAAATTTGGCTGCGACTTGCGAGGTATCGATGGATTTTGGCGCGCTATCAATCATGAGCTCTAATGGAAGTACATTGGGCGCGACCAGCGACCCCCGCGAACTGTACATCTCCCTCAAGTAGTTGTTTGCGGCGGCTGCGGAAAGCAGCGGATGTTGTGGTGCCACTGCCTCTATCCTCCCAATCGATAGGGCGGACAAATGAAATTTTTACCCCATCCTCTCATTGCTCGCGCCACCAATAGACATCCAGCGCGTCTGCAAAGGGGCGCAATCCCAACAAGAAGCCGGGCTCGAGCGAAATTGGGGCGCTGAAAGAGGGAGAGGGACCACAACCGACCGGCTGATTCTCAGTAGACATGTAATACTTTCAACGTTAATAACGACAACAATGCCGATGACGGCCACTGGCCGATCAGGATGACAGCTCAGGGTTTTAACCGCCAACATTCATTACGTCCCTCTGCATTCGCAGCACAATTAGAGGCCATTCGGGTCTTGTATGACCGGGTTACATTGTACAAGTTTTGTTTGCAAACCAAGATGGGCCAACAGTGGGAGGGGGGGAGATTCAATTTATATTACGACACTTGAGATGTTGATTTATTGTTATGGTGACCAGAAGATGAAAGCTCACACGAGAAACGCTTACACCCGTTTTGTCAGCGCTTACTAGAGTCTTGATTGCGGGACAGCTAACAACTTTCGCAGATGCAGTTGCTTTCACGGGACTCCAGACACTATGATCAGAGATGTTTTCCGTTTAAGTCGGCTAGTTTGAAATGAAGCAACTTGGGCAGTCTTAATGTTGGCCGTCTTACGGAATTGATTGTGAGAAAAAAGGGCCAGCCCGCGCCGAGATTCGAACTCGGATTACTGGATTCAAAGTCCAGGGTGATAGCCATTACACTACGCAGGCGAATTTCTACACGCATATTGCTCCATGCACTATATAAATATTGATATTATTGTTGTCCACCATGCCTGAGAAATGCTTGATCCACAGTCCATAAATGAAACCTGCATCTTGCCAGCCACCATTATTGGGCTTACCTGGCGCCCTAGTCTCAACCCATAGAACCACTGTTATCGAGTAGTGAGAGTAACCCCATCAACATGGCATCAACCGACTCAAATAGGGGTGCTTGGCAGAAGTTCAGTGCGTCCCCGTTGAATCCATGGCTCAAGAAGCATCTCGCATCCGTCAATATTGAGAGGCCATCACCAATTCAACTCCAACTAATCAATGCCATCATGTCACAATCTGGAAACAGAATCAGGCGCAACGTGTTCGGGTGTAGTCCTACTGGAACGGGAAAGACTCTTGCCTATGTATTGCCAATTTTACACTTTTTAACGCAAGATATCCGTCCCTATTACGCTCTCATATTGGCTCCCACCAGGGAACTAGCCTATCAAATCTATGAAATATTCAAAGTCTTGACTGGATCTACTGCCAAGGATAGCAGTTCGACTATGATAAAAACGCTGCTCCTTATTGGAGGTGGCAAAACTGGCCTTCAGATGAACGAGACAGACATCCAAGGTTTCTGGAGTGGTAAACCAAACATCGTTGTGGCAACTCCCGGTAGATTGGTTGACCAATTAACCAAGCGCAACTTTCTCGAGCACACAAGCCATAAGTCAGCCTTAAGCTTCGAGTTCCTCGTTCTAGATGAGGCTGATCTCTTGATTGGACCAACATTTTGCAATCAACTTATGGAAATACTCCAAGCCATTGATGAGCATGGCAATGGAAAGAACCGACAAACCCTAGTGCTGAGCGCAACCTTGACATCCGCTTTAGAAAAGTTACGTATTCTCTTCTCTGATGACGATGAATCTCTGAAACCAGTCACTATTGATCTGCTGCCGACCATGGAGGAAATCAAGTTGGAAATTTCAAGCAACCCGAATCTAGATCAAAAATACATTCTTTGTCCTGAGGCGATGAAACCTGCCTACCTGATACAAGCGCTTTCAGATATCTCATTTAAACAAGCAATAATCTTCTGCAGTTCCACCCGACAATCCGTTCTCCTACATAGACTGATGCTTAACCTTGGTTTCGACGAAGATGAGGTTAAATGCCACCCTGTGCTACTAATTGGCAACAAAGACCAAAAAGAGCGTTTGAGAGCCCTAGAGAAATTCAAGTCATTGAAATCGCGCATAATGGTTGCCACCGGTGGTCTTGCGGGTCGTGGTTTGGACTTACCTCAAGTAGACTTGGTCATCCAGTACAACTGTCCAACGAATCCGGTCGATTACATACACAGAGTGGGGCGTGCCTGTCGCAAGATAGACTTTGCAAGAATCGATGAGGTTGAAAAAATACGAGCAAATATAAGGTCTCTCAAGTCCAGACGGACAGATCAGGAAAGAGAGTCATCTAATATCGATACAAGCGTGAAGGAGAACTCGAACGACAAAGGGCAAGATGTTGCAGCGCATATTGTCGAAGAGCTGAGACACAAAACGAAACGATCCAGACTATCAAAAGCGGCCTCATTGTATTATGGCAAGTCCGTCCTTTTCATAACGCAATACGACATAAGTCTGTTAAAGAACATCGAGAGTTTTGTCAACATTAGAATGACCGAAGAGGACGAGCTGGACAGTGAAAATGTTTCTGATATAATCAAGCCTGTTGCAATCGCCTTGAAAGATGCCGAATTAAGTTTGATAGAGGAACAGGCAGCAGCAAATGAAAAGCGAAAAAGATAGTTGTATCCATATAGATAGTTCTGATTGTAATGTTGTGAATTATTGCAGTCCAGCGTCTAAGTTAACATCTTCCCAACATTCGCTCTAACAAAATATGGCACACGCTACAAAAGGGCACCATCGCGCGATTGACTTGCATGGCTCAACTAGTTTATGCTCCTGATGGACCATGTCTCGGATCTCTCTATGGTTTCTTCGTAAGCAATGGGTCTTTGCATTTCTCTATTTCAGGGCAGACCTCATTGAAGGCACAGTTCACCTTTGGCGGGCAAGATCTTTTGAGTTGTTTGCAACAGCCTTTCTCTTTGAATTCATCCATCTTTTCATCCGAAAGAGATTTGAGACAAGTTCTCACTTTGACCTTGAGGATGCACATCCAATCTATGGGGTTGATAATCTGCCGGGATAGAGTATCGTAACCCGGGCAAGATTTTGCTGCTACGCAGGTGGCAAGGCAGAGCACCGCTAGGATCAGGTAGCAAATTGGTTTGGCCATTGCTTCTTGTTCGAGAGTTCACTGTAGAATTCGCCAGATTTGTCAAGGTTGTCGAACGATTCACTATGTATGAGGATGTGGATAGTTTTGATACCAATCGAAGCCAGAAAATCCTTCTGAACACGAATACAAACTCAAGCGCCAGTAGAGGAGATGGAAATGTTCTACCATTACTTCTAATCTCTGTAATATGAAACCCATATTTTGAAGTCTACAAAGTTGGGCGGACTGCAGAGGCCCCGGAGTTGTAACAGGTGCCTCAAAGCCTGTTGCCCTCGGTCGGTTACCTATGCAATCGTATACCTATTGCACCATACTTGGAACGTGTAATTTTGGGATAAATCGAGCCTAGTTTGCGGATCGAATCATCGAGAGCATACAAAAATCTGATCGTTTTAACGAATTGGTCATTTTGTTGTTATACCGTAAATCCAAGTATGTCGTTGTCTATATTATTCTTTCGGTCCAAAAGTGTGTAAATTGTCTAATGAGCCCTCAACAGCTCATGTTGTCAAAACAAAACCTGCATAGAAGTCTCATAAAAGTCATTCCGTGTCGGTAATTTCCTGTCGATTTAAGCACGTCAACTTGATCAACATAATCTAGGATGTCGGTAAAGTTATAGGCAGGTAGTATATTCATCCTTCTACACCTATAACATTTAAATATGTCTCTTTGCATAGTTGAAACGATTGTAGCCGGCAAAGACTCTTCGCTAGCTACCTTCAACAGTCTATCACAACGCACTACTTTGAGCATGGATATCTCAAATAGAGTAGGAAATTTGTATTTCGATTGTATCGTGGTCAATCTACAGTCAACTAAATTTTCGTTATAAGCTAATGAATCATCTATGGAGGGATAAACTTCAAAAGTGTTGGCCTCATGTGAAGCGCCATCTAAAGGATTATGTGATACATCCAGTTCTCTAAGTCTAATGTCCTCATTCCTGAAGGCTGGTAACTGGCTTAGATTATTGCTTGCTACATTTAGATGCCTAAGACTCCTTAGATCAGAGAAAGTTGATGGAAGCCTCCTCAAACGATTTTTTGAAATGTTCAAATTAACTAATCTACGGAAGAATTTAATCTCAATAGGTAGAGTTTCAATCAGATTGTGGCTAAGATCCAAAAATTTTAGATCATTCATTTTGCAACAAAACGCCCTGGGTAGGTTGTTGATTCTATTGTGACTAAGATCTAGGAAGGTTAGTGTTTTTGAGAATGCCTCTAATTGCTTTGGCACACAAGTTAGATTGCATTCAGTGAGAGTAAGCTCGTGTAACGATGCTCTTAACCATAATTGTTTTGGCAACTCTTCTAATCGGCAAATCTTGATACGTTTCAACTGCTTGTTTCGTAGCTGTAGTCCAGTAACATCAGACGAATCTTGGTAGTTTGGACGCTTACTGTAATTATTATTATATTCGACAACCATCCTACCATCATCACAAGTTTTGGCTGCACTTGTTGATTTAGGTACAGTGGAACCAACCAATCGGGCGCTTACTCTAGTTGGCGTCAAATCTTTAGAATCCAGCAGATCAATAGGGGTTATACTGTGGATAAACTTTTCAAAAGCTGCAGCCTTTCCACCCTGTCTCAGTTTGTCCCTTTGTTGGATAATTTTAATCTCTCGCATCATGGTCGAGTGTTTTTGTTCATCACTGACCTGTCTAATGAAGAGATCTTTCTGTAATTCCCTAAATCGTATGGCGGCGGGCAGAATTTCAACCAGATCGTCAATGAGAAACTTGTAGTTATTGTTCGAGTTTACGAAAACTGCGATGTAAACAAGGGAGCCTCTTCTAAGGAGACCCACCCTGGCTCGTCTGAAAGTTGCTTTAGCGCCCCAATGCACAATGGCCATTTGGCAATCAAAAAAACGTCCCATGATCTAAGGCAAAGCAAGGATACTAAATGGAAAACTGAAGGACTATTTGCCGTTACTAACCAATACAGTTCGGGTACTTCTAGATGAATCTAAGTAATCGTGACAATGATGGGCGAGTAGATAATAATAGTGGGATATTGGCGTATTTATACGACGGACAGTTGCGCTAGTTGGTTGGGTTTGCTTGCTTGAACAGAGCATGGGTTTGGCTCTGCTCGGCTGCGGCACAAATACGAAAGCGCTCACTCGCCACACTCTTAGCGCCGGCGCGGCGTTGCCATTGCGCATAGGCCGCTCTAATCTAACCGCCCTGGCTACTCGGGTAAGATGGGCGTCATTTGAATGACGCCCATCTCCGTCAAGCTCAAAGGTTTTTCAATCGAAGACACACGTCAGACGGGAAGATTTTGCACGATGTCGTGAGAGACTGCTGATCAAATCAGGGATATCTGGTTAAATTTTAGCCAAATTTCAACCCGTAGATTCGAGACAGTCACGCCCTCTCGCTCAACTCCCGCCGCGGTACATGGAGGCGCACAGACCCGAACTTGGGAGGTTTTAATTAGGGTGGGTGTTCGAAACGCATTTCGAACATGTTCGACACTTCGAACAGAAAGCCCCCGTTCGAAGTCCCCTTCGAACGATCGAACATGTTCGAACGTTCGAATGTTCGAAGACGTTCGAACGGGGTATCGCTGTTCGAAGTGAGCTAGGAGCAGTGGATGGCTAATTTCAAGCATGCTCTAATCGTTATCCAGGCACCCTATTTCCCTTGGGTTTACTTGAAAACGGCCGCCTATCGCTTCTAGCTCACTTCGAACAGCGATACCCCGTTCGAACGTCTTCGAACATTCGAACGTTCGAACATGTTCGATCGTTCGAAGGGGACTTCGAACGGGGGCTTTCTGTTCGAAGTGTCGAACATGTTCGAAATGCGTTTCGAACACCCACCCTAGTTTTAATACTCTCGAATCTGAATCTCTTGGGCGTGTCTCGGGCTCACAACCAGGCAAACCAAACAAGCAAATGATCGAGGGATAGAGGAAGCGGGGGATGGAGAGGGTTTGGGAGCGATTTCTTCATCCCGTTTGCCTACTTAAACTGTCCCTCCCAACTACATAGGCTCTTATTTATTTTTGTCGTCAGTGCACCCTCGTAAGGCTGAGAAACGTTTTTGGTTTCCCTGTAGGTCGCCGACCCAGCTAGATGGGGACAAACCTCCTCTTGAGAGCGCTAGCACCTGCCCCGTTAGTGACTCGACGAACGCAACTCTGTTAAGCACTCTCGCTAAAAACGATCCTTGGGGCCCTTCGAAGCTTCCGTAATTATAAGCTTGATATCCACTCGAGAGTACACAAAACAGGGCCAATGGATTGCGAAGCTCTGCGGTTAAAAGGGGCCTCTTAGTCCTTGGGCTACCGGATTTTTGCTCCATATCACTCAAACTTGCGCAAGCGCATGCCTATAGCGGCTCGAAGTAGAGACTTGAAGTTTAGTGCGACCATTGAGGCATCTCGCGATTCAGCATGAAAATTGGCCTCACACCATGACGAGAGAATTAAAATTAGCGCGCGCTTAGCTCCCAGATTGATCCCCTTCATTGACTCGTCTAGGGCACTTTGCATAGGCTTACTTTGCTTCGTGTTGACTCAAGGTGCTCAGAGTAATGGGCAACAAGGGCAACGGGATTAATGTGTGTCGTATGGACAGAGGTCAAGTAAATACGATGCAAAGCAATGGCCGGCCATTGCACCTGTTGTGCACTTACAAACAGAGCAGCCATACTGGGGGCACTTTAAATCGGATCTCCCTTCAAATCAGTTGGCGATTTTGTTTATCTGGGGTAAATAAAATCGGAGATAGTTGCTGCGATAAAGTGAGGGGATTTCATCATATTTTATTTTTGCACTTTCCTTTCCCTTCAGCCAAGTCGAGACCTCAGAAAGTTGACCATTGCGTCTCGCCTAAACCCTCTCGCTTTTCCCATCCATGATTCACGCATGCCACTAGAATCAGGCTTCACAGGGGGGAAAATGATCACGCCTCCATTCAGATGCATATGCCACCATCGGCCTCCGCTGCTCAAAACTAGCCAAGCTTGTTATCGCTCCTCAAATTATGCTCCTCCAGCTCAGCTGTATGGTGTGAGTCACGGCGAAGGTATGACTGCAGCAACTTGAGATGGCGGCTGAAAGACCTGCTATGCACACCTCTTAGGTTTTGATTGCCTCGAGTGCAAAACAAAATTGGAACTCTCATAACATTGACATTGTTTCATTTGTTGACCCCCGGGCCGCTACTCTGGCAGCTTCAACAGACTTGCACAGGCCAACGCGACTCGTTCGTTTAGGCCAGCTTTGGCCTCTCTAAGAGTGAATCTGAATAAGGCCGATGTCAACGCTCCAGGTAGTGATGAGATTGCCAACGATCGTAAGACCGCCGAGCGCAGGAAGGCCGAGACTGTGCAACTGCGGCTCGGCTCCAACATCGACTCAAACTCTCCGATTGCAAATCAGTAGAATTCGTTCCAGACTGGAAAGTCTGGTGCTAGAAATGACGGTTTTTGTTGGATGAGCTAAGGCTATGTTTATTTATGTTTCGAGCCGGCTAAACTCGGGCGGAGAGAGCGAGTACGGTGGCCGCGGAAGCGCATGAGCATTCGGAGGAGCAAAGGGGATCCCCTTTCGCTTTTGGGCCTTAGAATGCGTGCATTTCAATCATCTGCACTCTAGTCACATCGAGCGACTCCCACACTGCAACTGGAGGCGGCGAACCATCCATTTGGCCACCAAGAAGCAACTGCTCGCCCATCTCGCGTTCCCGAGGTCTGGCCGGCTGGCGCTCGAGACGTCCGGTTGCAGTGTTGGTGGCGGCGGAAGCAAGAATTAGATCCGCTGGCAAGCGGTCGAACTTGTCCAAGCAGCCGCAGTGCAGCCCTCGCACCTGTTGCAACGCCAACAGTCCCTCCACCAAGCTGGCCCCGCGAGGGCCTCCTCTGCAGTGTTCGTCGTCGCTAGATCGACTCATAAGCGAACGCATATCCATGTCCCTCGCAACGCTCGCGGCCGGCGGCGGATTTGCAACCTGCTTGTTGGTTATCTTGTAAACGTTTGACGAGCGACTTATGATCTTGTAGACGGTGGAGCCTCGTCGCGGATTTCCGCCCACTTTTGGAATTGGCTTCGATTTGGACATTCGCGCTTCCGTTGGTGCGACGTTGAACTTGGCGCTCGTTTGGTTTGTTTTGGTCTAGTGGGATGGGTCAACGGTGTTTGGTGTTCGCAAACCAGGAACAGAATGAGCTGGATTCGGCGGCCACTTCCCAGTGGCAAGATTTTGGGGCAAGATTTGAGCGCTGATTAGGGGGGGGGGAGCAGCATGCAATTGTTGCGCTCGCCACCACAGTGCCAGTTAGTCAGCCGCCAAGCTCGCTGCCTCCATCTAGCTCGTCCGCCGGCTGGCTGCGGGGCGGCCGCCGTCTGCTCGGAGCGAGTAGGCGCTCGCCTGGTCACGCGGGCACTTGAGCCAGCGGCCTTGTTGGCAAACAAGCGCCCTTACGGTGGCCAGATCGAGGACACGCAAACACAAAGTGGCTGCCGAAGCTCGCGCCACTGGTTGCCTGGCGACGTGCCCGCCTATCTTGGCTGGAGCGACCTGCCGAGAGCCAAGCCGCGCTTGGAGGTCTGTCTGTCTCAAAGATCCAATTTGTATAGATCCGATGCATCGTTTTGTGAGCACAAGTTGGTTGGTCCTGTTTGCCATCAATCGGATAAGGGACATGCAAGAATCCTTTTTATTGACGCGCAACATCTTCCCTCAACGCAAACAAGTGAGGACAACTTGACCTGAATCATCTACATGCTGAATAAATGTGGACAAGTTTTTGATCCGACAAAATAGACCCGCCGACGAGTTTAGGTTTTGGAGGCTTCTTGATACACGTGATGAACTCGCAACCTGGCTTTCGCGCACCACGTTGCTGTGTTTATTGTGTCTGCTCTTTAGAGCTTCTGTTTTCTGCGTCCTGCTGTAGGCCCTCTGCGTGTACAACATGGCCATTGATCGCGGCCTCCAAAAAATCCATCTGTCTCTCGAGATTGCAAACCTTTTCGTTTAATTCAGCCAGTTTGCCTCGACACGATTGATCTGTGTTGGGAGAAGGTTGTTCATTCAATGTTTAGCGGGCTGGTTACATCGAAGTGGACCAGTTTGGGCGGACAAATGGACCTACCAAAGTTGTTGAGAAAGTCGGAGATCTTCTTGATGTTTCTTGATATTATTTCGATGAAGTCCCTGTCCTGCCAGTCCTGGCGCTGGACCTCACCATACATGGACGACATTGCCTATCTGAGCCGTATCCAGGGTGAAGAAGAGACCCTGTCAAAAGGTTGATCTTCGTTCACTGTTATTGATGTTGTTGTTGTCGTGGTTTTCGTTGCAGTTGAGTGCGGCTGAGCATTCAGGCAGCTGCTGCGCGCGAGAGCTGCGCTATGGTTAGCTGGAGAAATGGGCCATCGATGGCGACTCGCGGTGAACACCTACAACCTCGGCGCCTCCATCGACACTCTGGTTGAGGCTGATCCAAATTGTTTCATCGCGCAGACGGAGTTCTTGAGCAAGTTCAACAAGTTTCCAAACGTCTACAGGCCAAGCGTGTACAAACAAACAGTAACTGCCTTCAATTCGTCCGAGTGCGCCCACACCTGCATGGTGGAGAGCAATTTCACCTGTCTCGGCTTCGATTACTGCGAGACGGCCGTGAACGAGACTGGCGGCGATCGGCTTGGCTCGTGTTTCTTTCTCCAAGACAGACCAATCAACGAGGAGCTCGCAAAAGCCGCAAGCAGGTTCAATGGCGCCGCCAAACAAGAGCACCAGATGCGACCACTACAGTCGCTCGTATTTGGCCGATTTCACTCGCATTGAATACAGAAAGATAGACGACGGTCAGTTCAACAAGCTCAAGACAACCCTTTTTGAGGGCCACTCAGTGGATAGGTGCGCTAAGCTTTGCGCCGGCGAGCTCATCCATTGCACAGCCTTCCAATTCTGCTCCGACCCAAGCTCATCGGGTCCAATGCAAAGTTGCACTATGATCGAGAGCAAGCCAACTGGTGATCCGAACGATTATCGGGTTGTTGTTAGCCGAAACGAGAACGGCGAGATTGTTTCTGAGGGTAGATTTTTCAAGCCGGCGGCGCCCAACACTTGTCGGCCCCTCCAACGCCTGCTCGCTGGGCCGGCCGATGGCGCGCTGCTCCGCTCGCTGGAGCAGATGTTTGCCCACTCGCTCGCAGAGAGACGCCAACTGGCTTCGGGCACTCTTATTGGAGTTGGTTCTGGTTTTGCTTGGCAGCCAGTGGGGATCAGCCAGCCAGTGCGAGAGGCGGGCAAGAGTTGGCTCGGTCGCGCTGACCTGCAAGCTTGCGGGACAATGGCCCTGCCGGCGGTGGCTTCGGTCGTGCACCTTTTGTTGGCCAACCGCTCGGCCAGCCGGCCAAGTGCAAGGCTAAGCGGCCAAGCCGCCTCCGATTCATGAATCGCCACTGGCGCTCACACAAATGTGACCAACTTTCTCACGCGCCAGCCCCTCGCCGGCTGCTGCTCCTCCTCCTCCTCCTGTGTCGCGCGCAAAAGGCCCAGAATGGAAAGCGAAACTCCACTCGGAGGAGGTGCAACTTTTTTAAAGGCTCCAAAATCCAAAACACACTTGGACCTTTCGGCCGCCAAAGCGGGACTCTCCTCAGGCTCTCCTCTGTTCGCTTCAGTTCAAGATTTTGAACCAACTCTGAGCCGAATGGTGCCAGTCTGGCGTCACACTTGGCCGCCGCCGCCGCAGTGTTGGCCCGCGAGGAGGCCGCACCGGACTAAACGAGCCCCTGGCGGCCTCTCCGTCTTCGCTGCTGGCGCCGCCAGTGGCGGCCCAGCGCCCTGCCGGCCAGGAGCCTGGCCCTGAGATTGTGGATCTGGATTAGAATGGCGCTGGGCCATCTGGCTGCGGATGCGCGCGCGCGCGCTCGGCCCCCAGATCTGGCAGCGCAGGCTGGCAATTCTGGCGCAGAGGCCTCATTGTTATCCTGCTCGCTCAATCGCGCAAAGGAGGCCGGCCAAGAATGGAGCCTTGGAGCGGCAGCAGGCGGCGGCGGCGGCGGCGGCGGATGACAAGGGCCGTGGCAGTGATGCTGCCGCTCGGCCCCCAATAATGGTCGGCCAAACTGGTTGGCCTGGTCGCGGGCCAAGCGGAGCGAGCGGGCCGGCGACAACCAGTCGGCGGGCTCAACTAGGCAAACAGGCCAGACGCTCGCAATGGAGTTGCGCCCGCGTTGGCCGGCGCGCCCGTGAGAACAGGCCGGCCAGTGGAGGGCACACAACTAGCTGGCCGATCCTCCTGTTCCTGGCCCATCTGCCTGCGGCTAACTCCCGAACCGGACGCCTGGTGGCACCACCCTCCACGCGAAGTTTAGCCGGGCGCTTATTTCAGAGGGCTGGAGTTCGCTAACGCTCCTGTCGGCTCCAACTGAACGCTAGCAAGTCGAAACTTGACGAGCGCCCCACTGCGGCCGAGCACCGAGGACGCAAAGTTGGCTCCTGCGCGACTCGGGCCCCAACTCTCAATGAGCCGCTAAACAGCTCCAGGCCAGTCGCAGTCCAGAAGACCAGCGAGGCAGTGAGCGAGTTCAGTGGCAAACGGTGGACCAAACTCGCCCCCATTCAGTCGGCCACTTTGCTCGGCCACTTGCGCTGCCTGGCAACCAGATGAAACTGAACCCAGACAGAGAGTTGGAGTAAAGCGGAGCAAACTGAGCTGAGCTTAGCTTAGCTGAACTTAACTTAACTTAACTGAACTTAACTGGTCCAAACTAAACAAATCAAACCAACACTGGCCGCCCGAGCAAATGGGTGCAACGAGAGCGAGCGAGCAGGTTTGTTGCGCGCGAGTTTCCCTAGAACAAGGCCATCGCTTCCGGGCGCCAAATTGAGATGACGACGAGCGAGCTTGTGGACGTCGAGCGGGCTCCAAGAGTGAGGTTTGCGGAGGAGAGGAGTTCAGCTGGTGGCAACTCGATGGGCTTGCCAGGGGCGAGAGGCGAGAGTTTGAGCGGGTTGCTTGGCGGCCAGCAGCAGCTAGCGGTCTCGCTCCTCCTCCTCCTGGCGCTCGCGAGCCTCCAACTGGCGGCCAGCTCACCTGTTGATATGCGCAATTTAAATGCTCCACAACTCCTGAGCCAGGCAAACTTTGTCGCATCAAGTGGGAGCAACGAATCCATACAAGAGATTGTGATAAAGGCGGGCAAGGAAGATGGGCTTGCGCAGCAGCTAAAAGAGTCGAGCAGATTCCATGCAAACGTCTTCGCCCTCCAAGCAAGTGGCGCCCAACCAACAAGCAGGTACGTCAAGCTGGGCAACACTTCCAGCGTTAGAAGCAACCAAGTTTCGAGGGGCTTCAGTTTGCCAGCGCGAAACCAGCTTCACCTAGCTCAAGCGGCGGGCGCAAGTCGGCCGATGGAGGCGCAAAGATTCAACGCAAGTCAACTCTACCAGCAAGCAACAAGTGATCTCAGCAAAACAGTCATCGACATTTCCGGTCAAGTCCAGCAGCAACTGCAGCCACAACAACAACAGCAGCAGCAGCAGCATAGAAAGAGGGCCGGCCTTTTGGAGAAGATTTGCATCGGCACCTCGAATAGAATGTCGGGCCAACACAACAAAACCGACCACTACCAGAATTTGGCCGAGAGGTACAGGAATTGCACCTACGTGATTGGAAATCTTGAAATCACCTGGCTCGACAAGGCGGCCAGCGGCGAGCAAGTCGATTTGAGTTTCCTCGAATCAATCAGAGAGATCACTGGCTACCTGCTGATCGCTTACGTTGAGGTTGAGCGCATTAGAATGCCAAATTTGCAAATAATTCGAGGCCGAGATTTGTTCAAACTGAATAGCGATCAGAAGGAGGAGTTTGCGCTTATATTGATTGAGAATGAACTTGAGACCCTCGAGTTGCCAAATTTGCGCGAAATTTTAGCCGGATCAGTTGGATCCTACAACAATAGGAACTTATGCCACATTAGAACCATAAATTGGGACGAAATTTTGAACTGGCCCATGTACAGGTCGGTCTTTGTTTACAATGGAACTGAACCCGAATGTCCAGCCTGCGATGGTTCCTGTCTTGGCTCTTGCTGGGGCGAGGGGCCAGATATGTGCCAGCGCTTTTCAAAGACCAATTGTGCTCAACAGTGCAACCAGGCTCGCTGCTTTGGGCCCTCGGCTGCAGAGTGCTGTCACTCCTTTTGTGCCGGCGGTTGCGTTGGACCAAAACAAACCGATTGCTTGGCTTGCAAGAATTTCTACGACGACGGCGAGTGTATACAGGAGTGCCCCTCTATGATGCGCTACAATCCAAGCAAGTTCCTTTGGGACGCAAACCCAAACGGGAAGTACGCCTTTGGGGCCACCTGTGTGAAAGAGTGTCCAGAGCACTTGTTGCGCGACAATGGTGCTTGCGTTAGGACTTGTCCATTGAACAAGCGAAGCGTTAACGGCGAGTGCCTGCCCTGCGGCGGCCCATGTCCCAAAAACTGCCAAGGCGTTGAGGTGGTCCATTCGGGAAACATCGATCAGCTAATCAATTGCACTGTTATCGAGGGTTCAATCACAATCTTGGACACCTCCTTCACTGGTTACGCAGAACTCTACAGCAACAACACCATTGGAACTGGCTACAAACCAATGCACCCAAGCAGGTTGGAGGTGTTCAAAACGTTGAGAGAAATCACTGGCTACCTGAATATTCAAGCTCATCATCCGGATTTCAAAAATTTGTCCTGCTTTAGAAACTTGCACACTATTGGCGGACGCCAAACAACTGACATGTTCTATGCGCTTTCAATCATCAAAACTTCCCTGACTTCGCTCAGTTTACGCTCATTGAGGAAGGTAAGATCAGGTAAAATTACTATTGAGGAGAATGAGGATCTCTGTTTTGCAGACACCATTGACTGGATGCAAATAAACATAACTCGAAGGGAGGACATAACAACAAGAAACAATGCCGAAAGTTCAAAGTGCCGCCAACTTGGCCTCCATTGCCACGAACAATGCGCCCAAGATGGCTGCTGGGGTCCAGGGCCAGACGAGTGCCTCTCGTGCAATAATTGGAAACTGGACGATTACTGTGTCGACAACTGCACCTCAACTCAACAGTTGGTTGGCTATCTGTCGTTCGAGTCAGGCGGCAGAACCTGCAGAAAGTGTCATCCAGAATGCAAGGGCGGCTGTAACGGAACTGAAGCCCGCCACTGTTGGCAATGCAAAAATGTCAAGGATGGGCCCTATTGTGTAGCCGAATGTCCAAGTCACAAGTACAACAACAACAACAACAATACCTGCGAGGAATGCGACAAGAGTTGCGCGGACGGCTGTACCGGACCCTCAAATAGGCTTGGCGAAGGCGGTTGCAACACTTGCAGCAAGGCCGTCATAGATTCAACCGATCCAAGCCTAGTCGGCCACTGCATCCGCCTCGAGGAGCCCTGCCCTGAGGGCTTCTACCAGGAGTACGTTGGTCCCCAGAGCGAGGGTCCGCTCAAGTCTTCCTCGGGGATGCCTGTTTGTCGGAAGTGTCATCATAGGTGCAAGAGTTGTACTGGAATGGGGACGCATGTTTCCGTTTGCGAGTGCGCAAAGTATGTTGCAGGTGAACAATGCGAGGATTACTGTCCGAGAGACTATTTCGCGGACGAGCAATTGAAACATTGTGTTAAATGTTCGCCAGAGTGCAATGGTTGCTTCGGGCCAACCGAGGCAGATTGTATCTCTTGTCGAGTGTACAGGATCTACTATGATTCCTACAGTCCCATGGCCTCCGCGTCACAAGTTTACAACAAACTACACACCATTAGCGGCGATGCGGACTCGGGAAGGCAGCAGATAAAGTTCAACTGTACTGCCCAATGTCCTAGCGACAAGCCCCATAGAATCAGTGAAAGTAACATGCTGGATCCCTATTGTTCAGATGATGCCGGAATCGATATTGATAACCCAAGAATTGTGTCACTCGGATCTACCTCAATCTTTTTCTTGTTAATCATTTCAGCAGCTATTATGGTTTGTGTCTCAGTTTACAGGTGTCAAATTGAGAAGGATAAGACAGTCAAGTTAACAATGCATTTGAGCGGAATTGATGATGTTGAGCCCCTAAATCCATCAAACTTGAAGCCTAACCTAGCGCCGCTCAGAAGTATTAAGGAGACAGAGCTTAGGAAAGGCAACGTTCTCGGCTCTGGATTTGGTGGCACTGTTTTTCAAGGGTTTTGGTTTCCTGAGGGCCAAGAGCACAAGAAACCTCGACCGGTGGCCATCAAAGTGTTGAGAGATAATGGCCAGTCAAACATAAACAAAGAATTCCTTGACGAAGCCTACATAATGGCCAGCGTGAACCACCCCAATCTAGTGCGATTGCTAGCGGTTTGTATGACTCCTAACAACCTAATGCTTGTAACCCAGCTGATGCCCCTCGGATGCCTCTTGGAATATGTGAAGAAGCACAAGAACGATATTGGCTCCAAGAATCTCCTCGAATGGTGCAAACAAATCGCCAAAGGGATGGCCTATTTGGAAGAAAATCGCATGGTACATCGCGACTTGGCCCTACGAAATGTGCTACTCCAAACGTCTGGTAGGGCTCTCGTAAGCGACTTCGGTCTTGCCAAACTACTTGAGGTTGACCAGAGCGAGTATCAATCGGGTGGCGGTCGATTGCCTATCAAATGGTTGGCGCCAGAATGCATTAGGGAGCGGAAATTTACGCACAAAAGTGATGTCTGGGCTTTCGGGGTCACAGTGTGGGAGTTGTTAACATTTGGAATGCGTCCGTTTGAGGAATATGATACCAAGGATGTACCGATGGCCATAGAGAAGGGCGCACGATTACACCAGCCAAGTTACATGTCTGCCGAAGTTTATAAGGTTATGTACGCTTGTTGGTTCTACAATCCAGATGATCGACCAAACTTCAAGGCTTTGGCGCAAAATTTCGTAAGCTTTGCTCGGGACCCAGAACGCTACTTAATTTGCGGCTCCAAGGGAATTGAGTACAGCCTTCGTAAGGAGCTTAGCAGAACCTCTGATAGCGAAGACAACGAGTCTAGCTCTGATTCAAACAGCGCCACAGAGGACGAAGTTCAACCAATGTCGACGATACCAGATCTAACACCATCGACCCATAACAGGATAAATGAGATGTTCGGTTTCGAGCTTCAGCACCACCACTCAGCGTCAGAGGCTACAAATTTGACAACTCCAACACTGAAGAAGTTAGCCATGTTTCAAGGGGATGTCATAGATGAGGACGTTTTCTCAAAAGGCCCACATATCCACAAAACGCCTCACGCACTCGTGACAGACGCGAACAACAACAATTTTGTCTCGAACAACAGAACTATGAATCTCAATAGCGACAGTTGTTGGTCGATGCACCACACAATGTCAACCAATAGTCTAGGTAAGAGAATGAGCGGATGTGGGCATACTAAAACTCAGTATCGAAACTAACCAGATTCCATCAACAGGTCAAAAGTCGGAACAACCCACTGACATGTACGACTATCTACTTCCCTCTCCTTACACTGATGGTGAGCTTTACTTCCAAGTTAGATTTTAATATCCGTTTGTCCTCTGACTCCTAAATACTAATTCCATCCCCTTGAAACAAACAACAGAGCAAGGTCACTTCAGCACCTTTTACACGACCTCCTATGGCCAATCGAAACCTGCCACGCCCATCATGTCCTCGGCAAATGTTAACAGCGGCCCCCAAAAGGATCCTCCACACTCGGCTGGTTCAGTGAGCGTAAACAATGAGGAGTACTTTATGACCCGAGTGAACTATGTGAATCAAAAGAACGACCAGGATGTCCTAGGGAGAGCTTGCCTTTCAAGAAGTGCCTCCAATAGCAACGTACCACATTCACTTGTTTAGATTAGCCTTCCAAGGTATTGGCCAGTGCGGATCAACTTGCATCCTGTTCATGAGCGAGCCGAATCTCTCAAGTGGACTTTAAATAAGAGGACACTCTGGTTACAACTGTTAACTCAACTAGTTGGAATTGTGCAATAAATGGCCTCGATTGAGGCTAGTATCGTATTCAAAGCTTTTTGAGCGGGAGATATCAAAAATATTGGATAGCCAAATCTGGGAGACACATTCTCGGTGCCAACTCTGCCAATAACGAGCGCTAGCCCAAATGTTGCAGCTTGTCTACCTGCCTCCATCCAAGCAACAATCTAGAAAGTAATCTCACTGTCAATCTATTGGCTCAGAGCGATGGTTCTGTTGGCAACTGGTACTTTGTAGTCACCCTCAGTTTGTGTTGCTTCCAATTTGTTGGCGTCAAAAACGCGTTCACCGATCTCGCTATACAAATGATCGTTGATACTCGTGGCAGGTGAACAGTCTGAGAGCATCAGCTCGAGTTCGGCGCGAGCTTGGTGCGTCGAATAACGTGATTGGTTGATGTTTGGGCCATCAGTATTGGATTGCTTTGAGTTGCTCAAATTGTCTGGAATTGAGTCGACATGTTCAGTTTGATAAGCGGCTTGCGAAATGTTTCCTCCGCCTTCTCTTGAACTCTGCCTGTTTTCAATTCCACCCTGCATCTTACCCTTCAACCTGTAACGCGAGTGAACCACTCTCGCCAGGTATAGAACAAGGCAGATGAGTGTCATAATGAGTGTGAGATTTCTGGTCCAATTGTTGCTCAAAACCACATCGGCCCACAGGCTCTCCGGTTGCAGCTCCCCCATCTTTCGTTCACGACTCTCGAGGGAGAGCTGGTGGCTTGTCTCTCCCTCAGGATCATCTACCTTGACTGTTGCATGGGCCATCCTGTACTTGAGTGGCTTGAAAGGGTGGCCGCTTGTGGTTGAGGTGAGGTTCGAGGCCATCGTAGTTGGCGGGTAGCCCGCAAAGCAGACGTATCGGCCGGAATGAACAAACTTTGATTGTCGCACTAGTAGGGCAGAGTTGGTGCAAGACGACTTGCGCGAGTATGTTACTGAACGGGGCCAATTCAACGAATGATAGTAGATATTGTCAATTAAAACAAGGTTTTGTTCGTGTGCCTCGTTTGGCGAGGCCGGCTTTCGGCCAATGAATTCCTTGAGCCAGATTATCTGAGGTTCAACTAAATTTATCGGATGTCTAACCTTGCACTCGAGACTAAATGTGCGATTTTTAGTAACATATATGGCCGCTGGCTCAATCTGAACATCGAGTTGATCCATCACACTGACTCCCGAGCTCTTATCCTCTTGTGGTGCCAACTTTTCACCATCTCTGCCCGCCAGCTGGCTCGCGCCAAGCGAGGGTTGTGCTATCTGTTTTGGCCTATCCGCGTCCCTGCCATTGCTAGAGGGAGCAAAGTGTTCCATCAGTCGCCTATCGACTATAACGACCTTCAAGATGACGGACAGGGTTCCAAAACCATCAGCTGCCTCGCAACGATAATTACAAGAGTCGCCTGGTTTTGCGGATCTAATGCGCAACTTTCCCGACTCGGTGATGTGAATTCTGCTCGACCTTATGTTTGCTGGATCACTATCGCATGTCCAGCTAATTATCATATCGTCGTTTTGCACCACAATTGGGCAACTCAGATCCAAGTCAGCGCCCTCCCTGATGGCTATCACGTCGGCCGTTACCTGGTCCGCGCTCGGGCTTACGCTTGCTGCGGCCAAAACGCCCGTTGTAACACGCGTTGCCGAGACTACCAAGCTCTAGTTTGCAGCCGCCCGGGAGCACCGGCGTCGACATTGGATGCGACACGAATGAGCCCCCAAATTGAAGTTAGTGGCCGTTTATTGGACACGATGCAAGTGGACGACGGTTAAGAGTTGAGAGTTTTATGGAGGTTAGTTTGTCGTCGTGGTCGTCTAGCTTGGACAGCTTTTTTAGATTGAAACTGGCTTTTTGTGTTCGAGTGCCAAATTTGCTTCTGCCTGAGGATTCAATTTGAATCGGATTCAACTAGAACGTAGTCGGAAGGTACAAGGGAACTCACAATTGTCATCACGAGCCTGAGGTGAGATGTTCGAGATATTAAGCAGCTAGGAGAGTTTACCTTCAATCTACGTCTCCTTTGTGCTATCCCAAAATGTGGACCATCTCTCTCAGCTCGTTTGCCTCTCGAGGTAAAACTTTCAAAGTGTCCAGATTCAACTCTTTCCATTTCAATTAGCAGATGGCTGACCAATTAAGCTAATTAAGGAGCATTAAGAGGGGATTGCTGCTGCTGCTGCTGCCGCTGCTTTTGTCGTTAGGTTTCTAAAGTGGTATTCTCTATCTAAAAGGCTAAATTCAATCCAAGACTATGCTAACTGCTCAAGGTGATACTTTCGCTTCAAGACCCGCAAGTATCTTTTAGGTGGCATTGTTATGAATAAAGTTTTAAGGTTGCAGAAAGGAAGAAAGGAAGACGAAAATGGTCTTATGCTATCTAAATGCGACCTATTAGCGAGCTTGTACATTTGTTGGCATTATCATGTCAGTCTGGAGCAAAGAAAAGTCAGGCTAGTTTAGAAGATAAGTTGGCACCAGCTACTTATTTGCACTCGATTGAACAGAGACAAGCATTGATCTTCATGTTTGACTTGCGCCTGAATGGGACGTGAGGTTTGGGTTGGCCAAGCTTGCGGTAGAGAGAGAGAGAGAGAG
>Ga0268249_1000296_pt1 | contig 28594 bp, 17 predicted proteins | sample AgamicAtPe_FD_200257 | JGI IMG/M metagenome (GOLD analysis project Ga0268249, IMG submission 200257) | Agave microbial communities from Guanajuato, Mexico - At.P.e (v2) (version 3) | ecosystem: Host-associated > Plants > Phyllosphere > Phylloplane/Leaf | place: Guanajuato, Mexico | collected... | reverse complement strand
CTCTCTCTCTCTCGCACTGTGAGGTCATCGACTCATCCAGTTTGCAGCGGCTTGACTCTGCGCCAAGTGGCAGCGTGCATGACGCTCGTCCGCCCGATTTTAGCCAGACCAAGCCTCCGCAGGCAAAGCACTTGCCGCCGCCGCCGTCGCCGCTCCTGCCGCCGCTCTGGCCAACGGAGTCTAAGCCATCCGTTGAAACACGGCCGCAATGCCGTTGCACTATCGAACACTCCTCATCCCTCCCGCTTGCGCTCCCAAACTTGGCCCAACAGCAGACTCAACAGGCTCCGCAACCCACTGATTGTTAGCAAGAGGGCGTTTGTTCTCATGCCAAACAGCCGCCTGTCCATTTGTCAGCCTGGACCAACTAACACAAGCGCCGGCCCCTCTGTGAGTTGCCCCATCGGGTAGAAAGGCAGCAAGCAAGCTGCCACTTCAGCCACACAATAGGCCGCAACACGAACGCCAATGAATCTTGTGCTCGCTTCCGTCCGACGGAGGCTGACAACTCCACGGTCGCCTGGCCGACGAGCGTCTAAAGGCGGCCAATTTGGCACACAAACCCTCAAGCGAGTCGCTTCCGTTAGTTTGAGGACCCCTCGCACCCGAAACCTCGTTCCAGCTTCTCGTGTCGGCTCTTGGCCACCTTCGTGGTGTCCCAAACACCGTAGATTAATGGCCGAGTCTCGGACTCCTCCGTCCTCGCTCATGGCGCCCAACCTGGAGGGGCCATGAGAGCGCAAACAACGGAGGGTTCTAGATTCTCCACTGATTTAACGCCAGTTCATCTCGAACTACCCGTCCATTGTTGGCGATGTTTGCTCTGCTCGAGTCCGGTGCTTGCAAGTCATGTGATACGAGACGATCAGCACGCTAGATCCTAATCTCGAGGAGTCACCACGAGGTGAGCCAAGCTGACGAGCACCGCCGATGGGCCAGCCTGGAGCTCGACGAAAGCACTGGAGCGCTTGCAAAAGATGCAAACAAACAATCGGATAGAATACCATTTAGCTATCCGATAGGAAATTGTTAGACCGAGCGGATCTTTGTCGCTAATTGGCCCGCTAATCTGTGAACAATTTTAGGTCCTCTGAGGTCGTAACAAACAGACAGAATCAGGACTCATCCGAGTTTTGTTGTCACGATGGCGGCAAATGGAACTAAACTATCCAGCATGACTGCGTGCCTCTTGATCTGGCTCTTTGCTCTAGATTTTAGACTGAAGCAAAGAGCCCCAATGAGATTAGATAAGACGAGACCTTTTCATCGAGTTGGCAGAAGCACCCGCAGTGAGGCCAACTCAAACAGTCGTTCATGTGCCCCGAAACCTGTAGGTTGGGCCGCACAAGTGATACAATGGCCGTAATGGAGCAAACAGCTGTCAGCTCGCCGCCGTGAAGCACCTGACGAGAGTTCTCCCCCCACTGCTAGGATCGATTTTGAGCTTGTTTCATCCTCTTAAAAAGTGAATCTTGGCTCGTATTTATCCAGCTCTCTTCCAATGTATTTAATCTGAGACACCCGTTTTGTCTCGGGCAATATACTGTGCAATATTACATTAAGATCCTTCCGAGATTTAAATTGAATTTGTTGTTTTTAAACCACCGAAATATATTAATCGGCTCATGATATCCAACTCTAAACTTCCCTTCAATATTCGAAACTATTCCTTCGAGCAGCTGCGGCCATCAATACTACCGCCATAGAGCTGTCATTTGTGCAATCATGTTATGATGTCGAGCAGGTGAATTTCCGAGAGGCCCAGAATCTGCTGCTGCTAATGATGCGGATTCTCGTCATGAAAATCAATTCGACAAATCTTGAGGTAACTTAGAAAGGAAGATCTCCTACTACGAGAGGTCCATGATCAACAAGGATAAGAATTTCTTGGATAGTTTTGACGGAATCGATAATGAAGGTGCCTAGCTTGATCGGTATACCCACCGAGGCCCACGCCGGACACCGAGGGCGTTCAGTTCCCAGAAACAAATATCTAACGAATCAGGATGATAGTGGCACGCTCGCTTCATCTTTTCCCAACAAAATTTTTGTGATACATTCCCGATGGTTGAGGCCTATGGAAACACTTATCCTATTAATCTTACTCGCATCGCACCCCCTATCGAGTCCAACCTGTTGTAGAGCGGAGGATGCGAGAACCCGGATAAGACGGGGCCCACTAGCTTCATCGTCCATGGGAGCGTCAGAGTCGACTGATACTATATTTTCTCGCGAAGAGTTGTTATCGAGCGAGGTAAAGGTACTTCTCGAACATGGTTACCATAACACCACCGAATCTCTCTCTGCTGCAATTAATAGACTTATCCAGAGCTATCCGAATGAGGCAGAATCCTTCATTGTTGGCACAAGTGTTGGCAAAAACCCCATACTCGGACTGAAAATCACAACGAAAAGAACATTCAATCACTTGCTGAGACCTAGCTTTGTTTTGCTCGGAGGTATCCACGGCGATCACACGATTGGTCACGAGCTAGCTCTATATATTGGAGCCTTCTTACTCGAGCGATATAATGGCCAACAGGATGTGAAAGTGAGGGACCTTCTTGATTCTGTGGATATATACTTGATTCCTACTCTGAATCCGGATGGGTTTCAGCGTGCAAAGGAGGGAGATTGTTACTCAGCCAAAATCAGAAGCGGTAGGAATAATTTGGCGAATGTAGATCTCGATACGGACTTCAAATTCCATAATTACAATGACATCAGTGCAGTTCTCGCCAGTAATAAGCTCCAGCCAGAAACAAAGAATCTCCTCGATTGGTTAGTTATTGAAGGCAAGAGAGTGGCGATGTTTGCTACTCTTAGAACCGGATTGACTGGTGTGACGTATCCCTTCGACGAGCTGCCCGATCAGATGACAGAGCATACCTACATGAGCTCTGGATCATCGGCTTCCTCGAATGCTGCCACAGACAAACCATTGTTCGAGTTCATCGGAAATCGTGTCTACTACAAGTATCAACCAAATCCAATCTACAGCAACTGTACCCCAACGGCTAGCAATATAACTGTTGTCGACGGTGCCCAACTTGGCTCGACCTACGGGACTTTGAACGATTTCCTCTATAGATTCACAAACGCCTTTCCGATCAATGTCTACCTTAGTTGCTGTAAGTATCCAGATCGTAGCCGTCTTGAAGAGAACTGGCTACTCCATGCCAATTCTCTTTTTGCTCTCATAGGGAGTGTCAATCTCGGTGTTACTGGCAAGGTTATTGATCGATCGAGCAAGAAACCCGTCTCAAGGGCCAGAATCATTGTAGATGGTCTAGATAAGAAAGTAACCACATTTGATAACGGTGGTTTCTGGAGAATGCTCGAACCAGGTCGCAAATTCAACATACATGCCGAAGCTGATGGGTACAAGAGTTCATCGCCAATCGAAGTCTCAAGCTCGGATCTCGATCATAAGACCGGATTGGCTTTACCAGTTGTTATCAACATAACATTAGAACCTATCGGTCCAGACTCCATCAAGACAACCAGCGCTCAATCCGATCCGAATAGCGACATTCCAACTGATAAGAAGGACAAACAGATTGACAAGATTGTCATTTCACCAACACCTAAGCCGGCGGCGCTTTTTGAGAACGTCGATAAACAGATTGCAAGGTTAGATTTTAGAACTCCTACAGATCTCCAAAAGCATCACAACTACAGCGATATGACCAAAGTACTCAAGACGTTGGCGAGTCAATATCCTAAAATATCCAGACTCTACTCAATAGGGACCAGTGTTGAAGGTAGAGAACTGTGGGTTTTGGAGATCAGCGACGAACCTGGACACCACCAGATACTCAAGCCGGAATTCCGATACATTGCAAATATGCACGGTAACGAGGTAGTTGGCCGAGAACTTGTGTTGCATCTTGCGAAGCTGTTTCTGGAAAACTATGGATATAACGAGTTGGTTACCGCTTTAATCAACTCTACGAGAATCCATCTTCTGCCCTCGATGAATCCGGACGGATATGAAAATTCTAAAGAGGGCGACTGTGACTCTGAGTTAGGTCGACCGAATGCGGAAAACTATGATTTAAATCGTAATTTCCCTGATCGTTTCGGACAGAATCTCGACAATTACTACCTCCAACCGGAAGTCGAAGCAGTAATGAATTGGTCTCTGAAGTTTCCGTTTGCTTTAGGTGCTAATCTTCATGGAGGATCTCTTGTGGCTAACTATCCGTTCGATGGCAACAAGAAAAAGCTTAGCGGAAAGTATGAAGCGGCACCTGATGATAGATTGTTTGTAAATCTAGCGAAAACATATGCAACTAACCACCCTACAATGAGCAAAGGCGAGCATTGTTATGATATTTGCGGAAGTGATCGAGCTAACTTATTGAATGAACGATTTAAAGACGGGATCACAAACGGAGCTCAATGGTATGTACTGTATGGCGGTATTCAAGATTGGGTTTACCTTAATACCAATTGTATGAGTATCACAGTAGAGTTGGGGTGCACCAAATTCCCACTTGCAAAAGATTTGCCCCGATACTGGTCAGATAACAAGAAACCCTTGATAATGTATATATTAGAAACACATCGGGGTATATACGGTATAGTAACAGATCGCGGAAGACCTCTGGCAAACGCAACAATACATGTGAGGGGTATCGACCATGATGTGCATTCGGTAGAAACAGGCGACTACTGGCGGATCCTTCTACCAGGAGAGTATTTTGTGTCTGTATCTAAAGAAGGCTTCAGGACCGCCCATCGAACAGTGACGGTTGGAAAGTATGGATCGCCTGCGCATAGGGTTGATTTTTCGTTGAACAGTGGTCCAAAGGATCTTTCGGCTAATGTAGTGGAAGCCCTCGACAGCTACCCATCAAGCGATCCTCACGAGCACGCCACTGAGCAGGATAATCTCGAGATTGCTGATTCCAGATCCGAAAATGATGGTTCATTGCAGACAGAAACGAGGCAGCAGACTTCTCGAGGCAGATATAACTCTTCTCTCATAGTCGATGGCTCGAAACTCTCACCAAAATATCAAGATACTAAGTATTTGTTAGCCTTGTGCTTTATAATTGTTTTACCTGGTATCGTGCTACTGATTTACATGTTTGGTTTGTCAGATAGCAAACGTTATCCCCATAGGTTCGGTTTCTCACGTCTCGCCACTACAACTGGCGATGAGCTGGACGGCGATGATGACGACGATGAGGGCACTCGATTCATGAAACGACCGACCAAGAGTGTCAAGTTTACGAGCTTACAAGAAGTTCAAGCCTCAGATTCTGAGGATGAGCTCTACTCTGTGGATAGCTGGAATAAATGATTGGTCTCCCGATCTGGAGGGTATATAATTTTATACTGACATTGCCTCAAACAATGTTCAAGGCTGCATTCTCAGGGCACCATCGAGACGAATGATTTCACCGTTGAGCATTGGATTTTCGATGATTGTTTGAACTAGGTGCCCGTATTCGAGGGGGTCACCAAGTCGAGCCGGACAAGGGACAGTTTTAGCCAGTTGAACCCTGACCTTATCGGGCAAACCCTGCAGTAGGGGCGTGTCAAACAGACCTGGTGCAATAGTGACACACCTAACTCCAACAGTTGAAAGATCTCGGGCAATCGCGAGTGTCATGCCGTTTACAGCACCCTTACTAGCGGCATAAGCAGCCTGACCAACTTGAGCATCGTAAGAGGCAACAGATGATGTCATTACAATAACTCCCCTTTGGCCGGCAACCATCTCGTTCTTGACCAAATGAGGTGCGGCTAAACGAGCAACGTTGAAGGTGCCAACGGTGTTGACTTCCAAGACCCTCTTGAATTGGTCGAGAGGGTGAATATTTCCCTTTCGATGATCGTAAATTCTGGCCGCGTACCCAATTCCTGCGCAATTGATGACCGCACTGATCAACCCAAACTTTTTTTCACATTGATCCAAGGCTTGAGTCACATCCGCCTCTTTTGTAACATCGCCTTCAATGCTCACCAACTTTTGGTGGGTATAATCACCTCTGCGGAGATCGAAGGAGACAACTCCCTTGATTCCTTGCTCGATTAATCTACGAACAGTTCCCTGGCCCAAGCCGGACCCTCCACCTGTAACAAATGCGACAGTGTTTTGTAGTTGATTAAACATGTTGTTTTGATTCTAATTAGTTCCGGACGGTTGACTGAACCTCAGGTCGCAGATACTGTGATGGACGAATGTAGAGTAAGACTAGAAATCAAAGTATATCGTGGGTTACAATGCAGTATTATTTTTCTTGCAATGACCGTAGGGTATACCTCTAAACTTGACGCTCACCAGCGAGGATGGTTCAGTGCTGCGTCCTAATCTTGATTGTTTTATTTATTTTAGTCGTTTTCGGTACATTATATAATGTGAATGCTTCTATTTGTTCTTGGCATGAAGAAGCGCGATATATTATTTAAAATTGTCGAAATTTTGGAATAAGGCCAATCTAGTTATGCTAGTCAGGTTGTTTTCTAATAAAACTCCCATTTCTCGCGTTCTATCCTCAAGGAGTGCGAGTTCGCTGTTGCAGCATGCAAACGAGAGAATCGGGCCCCGGGTCACGAAATACCGACCGCAACAAAGATTGTCACCTGGCGAGACAAGTCAGAATGACGATGATGGACGAGACGAAAAACGGAAATCCCCCCCAAACCGTAACAATCTCATCAGTGTCCTTGGAGCAACGACTCTAGCGGCCTCAGGAATAATCTCATATAACAACTCCGATGAACCTCCAAACTTAGACAATCCTCATCTCATTGAAGATCTCCATCAGGCAGTACTTGAGGGTGATGAGCAAAGAGCTAGAGTAATCATCAGAAAATGTACACCACACGATATTAATGCCCGGCGAAGGATGGGCTGGCAACTACTTCATATTGCAGCATTTAATGGGCGAGCAAACATCTGCGAGCTGCTCCTACAAGCCGGAGCCAGAGTTAACGACGTCGACATGTTCAATCAGCCACTTATACTATCGGAACGACTCAATATAGATCCCATGATAATCTCTCGTGTTCGCGCCCTCGAATTTCAACCTGAACTAGTATGGGACAATTTCCAGGGTTGCACAGCACTGCACTATGCAGCGCTAGCCAATGATATGGATACCATCAGGGTGTTAGTTAAGCATGGTGCAAACCCTACTTTAAAGAATGATAGAGGTTTGAAACCCGTCAATTTTGCCCACGATCCTATTGTTTCTAAATATCTGTCAAGATTCGAGGAGGAATTCATTAGACGCGAGAAAGAGCTAGAAGAGGAGGAAAGACGCAAGTATCCTCTTGAGAAACGTATCAAGGAACATCTAGTCGGACAAGATGCTGCAATCTCAATGGTTGCAGCAACAATAAGACGCAAAGAGAACGGATGGTTTGACGAGGATCATCCCCTAGTATTCTTATTCCTCGGATCCTCTGGCATCGGAAAGACTGAACTAGCAAAGCAGGTTGCGAAGTATCTACACAAAGATAACAAAGATGCTTTCATAAGGTTGGACATGTCAGAGTATCAAGAGAAACATTCCGTAGCTCGTATGATCGGATCGCCGCCGGGATATGTTGGTCACCAAGAGGGAGGTCAGCTGACAGATGCGCTCAAGAAATGCAAGAATGCTGTGGTTTTATTCGATGAAGTTGAGAAGGCACATCCCGACGTACTGACTGTTTTACTGCAGTTGTTTGACGAGGGACGACTGACCGATGGTAAAGGAAAAACAATCGAATGTAAGGATGCAATATTTATAATGACGTCAAATTTGGCTAGTGAAGCGATCGCAGAGCATGCAATGCAACTGAGAGCAGAGCAACAGCTTTTTAGAGAGGCCAAGCTTGAGAATCGTCTTAGCAAAATGGTCAACAAAATCACGGGTGATACTGATGACGGATACGAGGAGCAGGTGACAATTTCTCGAAAGTTTAAAGATACAATTGTTAGACCAGTGCTCAAAGCACACTTTCAACGTGATGAATTCCTCGGCAGAATCAACGAGATGGTATATTTCCTTCCGTTCTCGCCAAGCGAGTTAAGACAGCTTGTCGTTAAAGAGTTGGAATTTTGGGCCTCTAGAGCTAAAAAGAGAAACTCTATCGAGATGTCATGGGACGATAAAGTAGTGGAAGTCATTTGCAAGGGCTACGACATACATTACGGTGCGAGATCCATCAAGCACGAGGTGGAAAGAAGAATAATAAATCAGATCTCAGAACTACACCACGTGGTGAAAAATGCAAGGAAGGTTCATGTAAGCGTTAACGATCATAATCAGGATGGAAACGACTTGATCAGTATCAAAATAAGCTGAAGGTGCGGATCCGAACTGAGGCACAAAAGGACAAACTTAAAGTGAGTCTCCTGTTTCGGACGATCTTCGAATTGATTAGCGCGTGTTGGATGAGACCAGGCAGATAATAAAAGCGATTGGTCAATTCGAGCAAGTAAACGATTGACATTCTCCACTTGTTTTATTCATTCTACTGTTCCCATGGACTGAATGAACGGAGATGATGAAATTAGAGCCAAACAAGTCCCCTTTAATAGGGGGCTTACAGACAAGCCAACCAAGATGTGTTGATATCTTGTGGCAGACTAGCCACCGAAAAACGGCCTTTTGTTGAACGGTACTCTCATGATGCAAATGAATAGGGCCCTCGATGGGAGCCAGAAGTCCACAAACTATGGAATTTGCTCCTGGAGAAACTCTGCCACGTACTGATCCTTTTTATTAAATTAGTTGGCTGGACCTTCGAGTATCGGGGCTCACATCTTGTGTCCTCGTCATAGCGTCGTTGATACACGAGACGCTGCTATCTAAACTAGAATTTAGAGGTTCTATGCGAACCTAAGAGTCTTATGAGATGAAAAATGTTACCCTCGAGTCAAGTTTTCAGTAGTGGAACGTGAAAGTCTGCGAAACTCAACCAAGTTTGAATGGACAGTGAGGGCGTGCAACAGCCCCAAGCGACGAAATACTCAAGCTTGCTCACAATACGCGATAATACATGTAAGGCGCAACTGTTCCTGGGGTTGAGCTTTTGACTGATTTTAGGAGGGTTCAAACAGTAATCGTGTGAAGCGTCGATGGCTTCTTTCGACTAGGGAAGGCGACACATCTAGACTCTAGTTTGGCGAGTCCCATTGAGACGAGTGAGAGGAGGAACTCTTGGATGAGAACCGACCCGTGACGCTGCAGCAAATCTGCTTACCGAGTGAACGAGAGTGTCAGATGGAGAGTTAGCGGCAGAGTTCTCGTTGATCGGCGCGGATCTAGGAAAAGTGTTTGTCTCACGACAATAACGAGAATAAATAGCAAATCCGACTGGCGCTTATCGGCCGAGGGCTTCAAGGATTATTTGCACTGGTACTTACAGTATTTCTGCAACGGGTCTGGTAACAGTTCGCCCGACTCGCGAGATATACTTGCTGCCCTCGAGGGTTCACCTTTGGCTCTCGCCAGATGGCGAGCAAAGCGATCGAGCAAGCTTGGAGCGGGCGGTGGATGCGCGCTTTCCAGTAGAGCCGGCGCTCGGGGGCAGCTTTCGATTTGATAAAGATGGGCGAGTGAGAGAGAGGATGTAGAATGTTTCTCACAGCGGAACGGCATTGGCGGCGGCGGCTTGAAGTCTCCATTTTGGGCGGAGTCTCTGGCGGCAGCTGGGAAGGGCAGCGCTTGCTGTTGTTTCTGGCGCCGGCAAGATCTATCATAAGAGCAGCGCCGCCAACCAGGTTGCGCAACAGCGCTCACCTGCTCGCCCGAAAAGTGGCAGCAGCAGCAGCTAGTTGGCCACTCGGAGCTTTGCAAGGAACGCGGACGGTCGCAAATTCCTCTCCGCTCTTCCGAGTTTTGGGGGCCCAACAAAGTTGCAGTGGCAGTGGCAGACTTCTGAGCTTGGGAGAGAAGCGAGCGAGCGAGAGTGCGTCAATTCGAACGGCATCAAGTGAGGATACGCGACTCCTGTTGCATAACACGAGCAGGTTATCCCATTTGAGTCCCACAAGCCTGCGCTTGCCCATTCTGGCCCATTAATTGGCCCGTTGAGTGGCGCCGACCGAGCGGAGCGAGAGGGTGCGCGCAAACTGGTTGTTTATCGGCCAGGTGGCAGGAATTTCGGGCAAGTGTCGGCGTAAATCACCTAGCTTTGTACGAGTGAGCGAGCGCTTGTGGCTGGCATCAAGTTTTCTCGGCCCAGAGGCTTGAGAGCTGCTTGCTCCATTGCGGGCGCCTTCTCGATCCGCGGGCTGTTGTTTTGGTTTTGCGAGAATCGGGCGAGTGCTTGCGAGCGAAGTGAACGGTGCCAAATTGGCTGCGGTTGTAGCGCTGCCGCCGACAAAGACAACCACGACTGCACATTGTTTTCCTCCGCAGAGTCAACAAGAGGAAGCGAGTGCGTGCTCGCCTACCTGTACCTGTGCGCCGCAGTCCGGGCTTGATGTTGGAAGTTTAGAGCAAACACACAGAGACTTGCCGCAGCGAGCAGAGCGAGGCGAGAGAACGCGCTGAGAGGCGAGGCAGGGAGAGCACGAACTGGCGGCGCCTGTGAGCCGGGCAGAGCGAGCGACAGCCAGCTGAGAGAGAGCGATAGGAAACAGGCGCAGGCGAACATGTGAATTGGACGCCGCAAACCGGCAGCCTCAACAACGACAACAGCAACAAGTCCATTGCCACCAGTCGCCCTATTGTTTGCGACCTGTTGTTAGCGGCAAGGCCGCCGAATCGGAACTTGCAAATTTATTTATCAGCCGGCAAGAGAGCGAGCGGCCGCTTAGGCGAGCTCTCGGGCCCAGAAGCCAAGCGATGGGCGCCCAGCAGTCGAGTAAGTCGCAACTCGGCGCAAACAAGCCGACAAGCAAGCTCAGCTTCAAGAGGAGCGCGCTGGGCAATGTGTTGAGCTCGAGCACCAAGTCCAGCTCGAAGTTTTCCGCGAAACGAAAGCTGGCCGCCGGCGAGCCCGCCAACGGAAGCCCAAAGCTGCAGGCCAAGCCGGACTCCTATTATGTTTCGGCCTCTAGCAGAGGCAAGAGCGTTGCAACTAGCATGAACAATTACGTAACCATCCAGCAGCCGCAACAACAACAACACCAGCATCAGCAGCAGCAGCAGCACAGGGCGGCTATGGTTTCGTTGGCTGTCGCAAAGTCCGATTGCGGCAACCAATTGGAGCAGCGAGAGGATGGCAACAATGAGAGCGCGAGGCGGAGTGCAAACTATTGTGCCATAGAGGCCGCCGATCTGGATTCAACGAGAAATGGCTCGTTTCATGGCGTTTGCAGCGCCGGCGCAAATAACGTGGACGCGCAAAACCCAAGCGCCAACAGCGAGCTGCCAGGCCAACGGAGGAGACAAGAACACCGCCGACTCCAGCACCAGCCGGCGGCCTCGCCCTCCCACTCGCCATTCCATCTGTCGAGAGCGGTGAGGAGCAAAACGAGCAGCGTTTTAAGCGGCTCCAGCCCAGGTAGCTGCTACACCGGCGCCCTTAGCAACGCAGCCGTTGCCATGCCAAGGGTGGGCCGGCTTCAGGCGACTCTATCACCCCCGTCCAAGCAGCAGCAGCAGCAACAACAACAACAACCACGCCAAGCGCCGGCCAGCGCCAACCTGCAAAGGGCCCACCAACAGCAACTCAAGTCAAGCCAGTCGCCGGCCAAGCAGCACCAAGAGGCCATCCCAAACTTCGACGACAGCGAGAACCTGAAGCAGGAGCAGTGCTACCTGAGGAGCCCACTCGAGCAGGAGCAGCTGCAGATGGAGCCGGCGGGCGGCCAGCGGCGCTACAAGTGGCCGCAGCAGCAGTACCAGTACCTGAGCCCCTCTGCGCTCGACTTCCACCAAGCGAGCCGCCCTACTGAGCCCACGAGGGCGCCAGTCTGGCACCAACAGCAGCAGCAGCAGCAGCGCCCCTTTGCGCCCGCGAGCCAGCTCACGCTCGACTGTCAAAACTACAACCGCACCTACAGCTTCGGAAGCAGCCACACTCTTGACTCGAAGCGAGCCGCTAAGGGCGGCGCCAGGAACTCGCTCCTGTCGCTCTTCCAAACAGCGGCCAACAAGCACTCGAACACAATCCACCTGTCGTCGCGTCGAACAAGCGACGCCAACAACAACACCCCAGGCTCAAAGTGGGCCGCAGCGGGCTCGCTTAAGCGCATCAAATCGTCGCCCCTGACGGCGCAACAGGCCAGCTACGAGGCTATGCGCACCATCGACATGTATCTGATCCGGCAAATTGCGCGCAGTTGCATGGTAAGTAGCGGCTCCGCGTGAACGAGTCCAAGTTTGAGGATGAGAGTGAGAGAGAGCGAGAGAGGGATACGCACACTGGGAAGTCTTCCTCGAGCCTCGCGGCGCCACTTCCTCGCCGCCGCTCGTGTTGGCTCCATTTGGAACCACGCGACACCTGTCCTGTTTCTGTGCTGGCAACCTGGGGCCACATTAGCTAAGCCACCGAAAGTTCGCCACCTTAGCGGCAACATTCCAAATCAGCATGATAATCAGCCCCAAACTTGGTGGCTCGCTTAGTGTTTCTGGTCACGAGATTCGCATGATTGACTTTACTAGACTTGCGCTCTGGTCGCAAAAGAGAGGGAGAGAAAGAGAGGATTAATTCCATCACTAGGCAAATGCGGCTGCTCGAGGAGTCGCGGCTCTGGACGCAGCTCACTCGGCTCTCATGGGTCAGCCGCCGGCTTCCACTTGCCGCTCAGTCACCTGTCCACTCAGCTGAGCTAGCCAAAGCGACAACGAAAGTCCAATGCCGCTCGGCCAGCCCATTGAGCCGGCTTATCATTCAAATGGGCTGGAACAAAGGAGCTGGAGGCAAATTGCCGCCGCTGCTGCCGCTGCAATGGCTCCCATTGGATCGGGCAAAAGCCGAGCCGATGAGAGCGCAAAGCTCGGCGGCCGCGGGCGCAATCGATGCCGCGATGACCAACAATCGATGGCCAACGACAATCGGCCTTTTGGGGTCAACTGCGGCAGGTTTCTCTTGGGCGAAGTTTAAGCTTGTCTCCGGCGCCAGAGCCAGAGGCAGATCCGAGGCCAGTTGCAGAGACATGCGATCTATGGCTCACGCAAGCGCCTTTCTGGGTTGCACAGCGTCTGGGCGCAATCCCTGCCTGAGACTGCTCGCCTTTGTGGGCCGGCTCGCTCTCAGCTTCCAAAGTCAACAATGGTGCCGCCGCAAGGTATCATATCTGTCCCCATTGTTGGCCTCCGCTCGCCCAGAAGCCAAGCGGCCAACACCCAGCGCTGAAACGCAAGCCGCCGGCCCAGACTGACGCCCGTCTGTTTCCTGTCGTTGTCTTTTGCACTCTCGCACTTTCCTGCTCCCTCTCGTAGCAACACAATGGTATTGTTCCTCCCAGCTGCCCCAAACGGCCGTTTAGTAGCGAGTAAGCGAGCGAGCGAGCGGGAGAGAGAAGGAAAATGGCAAAGATAATAAAAGTAATAATCACATGTTGCCATCCGGAGATTGACACTGCAGCCAGTCGGGCCGGCTCACGTTTTGTTGCCGCCGGCCAAAGCAGCGCCTCGCCGCCCGTTAAGTTGGCCAAACCTGCATTCAGATTCGCGCCAGTTTATCGCACGCAGCCAGGCAACAGAGGAGCGGCCAGGTTAAAAATAATAATCACTCATCCAACAGGTGCGTGTGGTCTTGGCAAAAATGTGTATCAAAGCATCGCCGCCCACTTGCTCTAGAATGGCTCATATTGTGCCCGCTCTTGTGGGTCTGGAGCAAGTGGAAGTGCGAAAGCTAGTGTTAGTAGGCCAGCGAGAGGAGCAGCTCCGTTGGGCTCGCGGCGGCGGCGGCCGAGCTGGCCGCCTAAAAATCAATCGAGCGGCGCGAGACTCGCGGAACTCGGCAGAGTGGCTCTCACCTCCTGTCAGTCGGGGGCAGGTGAGTGACACACTCATAGCCTGTCTGGTCGGCAAATCCGCTACTCCGCTGGCAGGCTCATTGCTCGCTAGCACGAACTTTGAGAGGCGAGATTGGCTTCGTCGGACAAATGGGACCAATTTTAATGCATCGAGGCCAACCAATTTGCTGGCCAACTCGCCTGGGAATCTCTCCCACCATTTCCAGCTCAAATTCACTTGCCCAGTTTCCGCCTGCGGACTCGGCGGCAGCATTGGACACCGAGCTTCCTGGCTAAATTGCGCCACCAGAGCGGCGCTGCCTCGAGGCGCCTTCGCCCTGCAAGGCGGGCCACCAATTTCTCTCCTCCATTCTGATTGGCCGCCTCTGATTGGCTTCATCCGCCTTGCCGCCGCCGCCAGACAGGTAGGAAAGTCCCTCTCTCTCTCGCTGCGCTCGCCAAGCCGAGTCGACGCCCCGAGAGCACGAAAGCCAGTTGCAAACTTGGCCAGTTGGCCAGAGCCCGCAAAGCAGCTTTGTTAGTGCAAGTTTTATTCATTTTCGAGCCAATGTTTGCCCTACACGAGCAACCAAAATCGATGAATAATTCGCGCTCGACCAAGACAACTGCTAGCGCCCTCAAGGCCCCTCCATCCTGCAAGCCACTCCACCGCCGGAAGTCGTGCTCCCCGAACGCGGCTCGCTCGCCCTGAACCCCCCTAAGGCGCGAGGCCGGCGCGCAATGGCCCTTCAAGCCTCTAATTGCGAGTCGAGGGCGCAATTTGTTGGCAACAATTAGCCGGCACGACTTTGTAATAAAATCCGCCCTCTCACCTGGCTGGCGGCCGAAGTGGTGGCCTTCCTTTATTTGGCCGGCCAAGGAGGGGCTCTGGCTGAACCGATGGCCAACCGATGGCGGCCACTGACCACTGGCAACGCGGACGCAACTCGCCCAGCATCCTCGCCCCTCCTTCCCTCCGTCCGGCAACAAGTGTCATCGCGCTAATCTAATTATGTGCCAACCAAGGCACACACACTGGACCACCTTTGGCCGGCCGAGTTTGGCTGTAAATGTAAATGTAAATGGAATTGGCGGCAAGCAGGAGCCAGCCTAGCTTGCAGTGGCACTTTTGGGCTAGAGGGGGCGAATTGTGCGCGCTGCCAGCAGAGTCACGACCAATAAATCAGCCGGCAGCTCGCTAGGCCAACAAACGAGCCACAACCAATGCCGCCGCCGCCTCCTCCTCCTCGCCCACCTGGCGCTGGCATGTGATCCAAATCTTAGGCTGATCTAATATACATTAGAGAGGCTGCGATAAGTGTTGCTCGTTAAAACTTCCATTTCCACCTCAAGCGCCTCTCGCGGGCCAGCTTGCTTCCGGAAGTGGAGAGCGAGGGAGGCACAATGGAGGGCGAGCGTGGGACGGCGAGCGCACGAGCGAGTCGGCCAAGCTTAAGCGCAACCTCCTTGCTGGTTCGCTTTGGCTCGGCTTGCGGTGTCGCACCGGCGGCCACCTCTCATGCTGAACCAAGACGAAAGAAACAAAGCGCCTGATTAAATTAGATTCTTCCCCAGGTGAACCCTCTTCTCCTGCGGGAGCGCTAATTGATTATGCCGCTTCCTGGCTCCTCCAGCCGGCGAGGGCGCAACTCTCGCTCTGAGCCGGCCAGTCTGTGTCTGCAGTCTCTATGTATGCCTTGACCGGCTGCTCTTAGCGAAAAACTGCAACCCATTCATCATTCGAGCAAGCAAGCAGGCAATCCTTATCCCATGTGCGCCAAATCCTTTGAGACCAAAAGCCGAGATGTTATTATTATGTATTCACTTGTTGCTCGCTTGCAACACTTAATGGCCGGCTCTTCCTGTTGGCCACGCCGAGCTCCCCTCCCAGCATCCCTAATTCGGCGCAAAGGCCAGCGGCTGCCTGGCGCCAGGCGAGTGCTCTACCCTCTGGCCAGGCGGCCCGCATTGCGTTGGTTCCTGGCTGGCCGGCCATTGTTTTATGTGTGTTTGCTTTGCCTCGCTCCATCCCGGCCGACTGCAGACTGGCCGGCTGCCTGCTGCAGACCGCCAATCGCAGCCGTCGGCCGGTGGCGCTCGCCTCGTTTGTCCCCTCGGCACTCGAGACTCAGTGCAGAGCTCACCTTGAACAGAGCTCCCGAACAAGCCGCCAGCTTTGCCCCCGCGGGGTCAAGTGATTTCCTGGCCCTCTCGGTTTTTCACAGCTCTCGCCTTGTGTTATTGTTATTGTTTTAAACCTTATCCTGATCGAGAGCCCGCTCTTGGATGGAAAATATTGCCTCTCCATTCTGAGATTGGCCATAAAAGCTTAATGCTCTTTACCATGAAAAGGAAACCTCCTGAAAGCGCATAATCCGAGCTAGCCGGCCGGCCCGCAACAGTTGTTGAACCCTCGCCTGTGACACTCGACACTATGTAGCCCAAGAGTTTTCGCTCACGCCAGTTGATTGGATGGGAGCTCTGGCTCCCTTGTAAGCGATACACCTGTCTCAGCCAGTGGGCGCTTAGCTTGGCTGAGCGAGCGAGCGAGCCCCTGGCGATTTGCGCTCAAAGGTGCGAGGCTAACATGCTAAGGGGCGATGACAAATAACAACTGGCCCTCCACTCAGCACCCGAGTCCGCCAACCAGAGGCTGGCCGATCCGGGCGGCGGCCAGCTTGTTTGCATTCAGCCTCTTGCCATGACATTCAATCAATCAAGGGGGAAAATTCAATAGTTGTTTAGTCGGCCGACTTTTGTCGACTCGACCTATGCGCCCTCTGGGCCGCCTGGCCATGCGTCTAGTCTGGTCTGGTCTGGTCTAGTCTAGTCTAGTCTAGTCTTGTCTTGTCTTGTCGAGCGGCTCTCGACTGATTAAAAGCCGACTGATGACGGCATGATAAGCCAGGCGCGCGCTCCTCCCAACGATGAATAGATCCCAAGATTGATCGAGCCGAGGTGAGCTAAGTTGAGGTGCAGTTTCGTGCAAAGCCGCTCTTGGCTGGCAAGCGCCGGCAAAACTTCCTCCCTCCCTCATGACAGAAAGCCGGATGAGAGTGAGTGAGGGAGGGAAAGGAACAAACAATGAAATACCCTAATCTACCTGCCTCCCTTCCTCTCTGGGCCGGCGAACATTGCGCGCTAAACTCCGCTCACTCTCACCTGCCAGCACAGACTCAAGCCCTGGTGGCACAATTCTCCTTGCGGAGGAAGTTCAGCCAAATGACCACTCATCGTTAACCCTAAGGCCACTGCAACTTTTTGCCAGCCAACACTCTTTTGAAACAAACTTGCCCGCCGCCGAGTTAATTCAATTTCCAACGTAAACATCCCTAATCCCGCCAACTGCCCGCAAGACAGCCCAAGCTGTCGGCCTCTCACTTCCGTCTCAATCATGCAATCGTTGAATTGTTTCGCTGCAACGGATTCGAGAGAGCAAGCTGACCGGTGGATTCTCGCCCATCGTCCTCTCGCTCGAAAATTATGGCCCGACATTTGAGTTCCGACAAGAAAACGATCAGCTGCTATCCAACCTGGCTGCTTCTCCTCGTTGCCCCGTCGCTTTCTTAAAGTTCCTCCCGGCTGGCTAAACGGCGATGTTATGATAGATGAAACCAAGGCGAACAATCCGAGCGGTGATCTTAGCTAAGCTCGAGAAAACAAAATAAAGTTTATTCAACTTGGCCTGATAAAGAGTCTTGCGCGATCGCGAACTTGATGACGCTGGTCCAAGACTGGAGTATGTTGGCAAACTTCCAGATTGATCTAGCATCATACTTGCCGGTCCAGCTCTTGATACTTTATTAGGCACCAACGATTTAGTAGTTTTGATATCAAGATTTGCCTCCTCTGACGATGCATGCGCTGCCCATCCGTCGCCTTGCACAGGACGAGACAAGGTTCAAAACTGTCTCGGCTAGTGCCAGTTTTGCCACCAGAAGGCTAACTTTTTCAGCGGCAAATCTGGCGGCTCGCCGATAAGATCAAACCGCCGCCCACGAATTGAGAGCCGAGATCTGAATTTGCAAAATCTTCCAACGTGGCTAGCTTGCTATCTGGTAACTTGCATGTTGCTCGTGGAGGAGGACAAAAGAGGCAACAAACTCATCCTTAACAGGCGTGACTAACTCAGGTAAAAGACCATTACTCGCGTTAACAAATATATCTACTAGACGGTGAAAGTCTCCCTTCTGACTGTGAAAGCGAACGAATTATTTGGTCGGATTCGCTTGCCACCAATGATAAGCTAATAATGGTTCTAGATCTCCTCTTAGGGCGATTAATTATAGCCTATTGTTAGGAATTAGGGTATCAAATTCATTGACCAGCTCGAGCGGATTTGCCTCAGCGCTTGCGCCTCCAATGCCAGCTTGTTCCTGGTTTGCATCGCGCTGGCTTGAACTCTCAAGCTTCTCCATGCTGTGCAAGCCGAATCCGGAACGCTTGTTCTTCAAATCCACCTGAGCTTTTAGGCTCGCCGTTAATTCAGCCAACAAAGCCGTTGTAAGCTCATCTAAATCATGCCTCTTTCTCATTTTATCCAAGCCCTCCTCGTCCCTGCTCTCAACCATAAGCGACGCCAGTATGGTCGAGTCCTTTGGGTCGGCGGCTTGCTTGTCAGCTTCTAACAGGTGTAATGTCTGTTGGTCGCATTTGTTGTCGCGATCCATAGTTTGGATTGGACTCAAAATTGCCCCCTTTTGATCTGAAAGCCAGTGAGGTTGAAGCGACATCATGAGCTCAGTATTGCTCTTGAAATTTGCAAAATCGTCCATATTGTGCTCGTCTTCGTTTGCACCACAAAGAGTCTCAATGCTCGACGATTTAATAAGCCTTGGATCATATTTGAAATCAAAGGCCACATCCTCACCACAATCCATGAGATCAACTCCTGTGGCCTCAGTGAGGTTGCCTCCATTGTTCAGATTAACTCGGTCATCATGTTTCTCAGCCCCAAACGGAGGGCAAGCAGAGCCACAAAATTTGTTCAATTGATAACCCTGATCTTGAGGACTGAAAACGCGGCGATCGTGGTTGAAATTTGCATTATCCATGATGGCGGCAGGAGCCAACTGCGGCCCGTTTCTTTGTCCCACACCATTGAGTGTAGACGGACAAAATCTCTGAGGCACTTGATCGTTTTTGGACGCATTGCGGGAACTATTGCCAGAGAACGCTTGCCGGGAAGATAAGTAGGCCAGCTGGATGCTTCTAGTATCACGATGCGTCCTCAGACATTGGCCATCTTGAAACTGTACAAACTTGGCCATCGCGGCCGGACCGGCAACCTGGGTGCTGGAGTTAACAAGCTGAGAATCATCGCAAGCTCTGTGGGAGGCCAGAGGTCTATGGAAACAGGGTTTAAGAGAGCTCACATCGTTGCAGTTGCTATATCTGTATGCTGGACCAGCGTGTTGGCCGCACATTATTTGGCCGGCCCGATTGATGCTAGCCTGTTGTTGTTGCTGTTGATGATGAACTCCGAGCTGTTGACCGTTGTTACTTATCACTTTTGTGTTTGTCTGGCTGCTTTGATGCTGTGCTGGCTGATTCAAGCCAGAAAAGCCCCTCTGGAGTGCCATTGTGCCCGATGACGAACTAGACGAGGTAGGCAGTTGGTCATTGACGATTGCGGTACTCGTCTGTGAGCCGTAGATATCTGTGTGTAGGGCGTATGGGTCATTGAGATTTGCTGATATCGATTGAGCAGGTGAAATGAGCTTAGCCTCGCCGATATTATTGCCTTTTCCACTTCCACTTCCACTACTGCTACTTCCACTGTGATTATTCCTCGCTGAATTCTGGATCGATTTGGCGGGATCAACTGCAAACAGTGGAGACCCAACGAATGATTGAGCGTTCACGGCAAAGCCCGAGCTTTGAGGCAGGCAAGGTAAAAACATATTTGCACTCAAACAGTCAGGACCCTGTTGTTTCTGGGCTGGCGATTTAAACAAATTGTTGTTCTGAGGAACGAAACCAGTAGGAACGAAAGCATGATTAGTGTTCTCTGCGATAGTTGGACAATTTGTGCCAACGTAACAACTTGGCACTTTGGTCAAAGTTTGGTCGTTGCATCTCGAGTTATTGTATCGCAGATCGATGTCTCTCATTCTCGGCGGAAGTTGCTGATTGGAGCCATTGTGAATAGGAAGCGAACGTTGTAGCGCTAAATAGTTCGATTGAGATATACAAGCGCATGAAGTGTGGCCATTTTTACACTTTCGCCTATGGTTTGTCTGTTGATTTCGAGGATTATTGTGCCGACAGTGGTTGTTCAGCGGATTTTGGCTCCCAAATAAGAACGAATTGAGAGACTGATGCTGATTTCTCGAGGACATAAGTTGCGACCACTTCTGGTTGATAGTTTGCAACCATTCCTTGATCGGAGCTTTGATCGTGGTTACCGCGTTGTACTGGTGCGGGCACAAGACTTGGTTAGGTTGGATTTTTGGACCAGCCAAACATCCGTTTTGACTGCTTGGATTCATCGCAGGCTCTGATTTTGCCACCGGGGGTCCAGCGACAGCGGTGTTGAGCGAGTTGGGTCCAGCCGATATACAGTAGAGGTTCTGGCTTGGTATCAAATTATGTTGATTCATGAGCGTCAAGTTGTTGCAGTTATGCACAGTTGGGTTGTTACCCTGATTAGAACTCAAAGCACTAGATTCAAGTCCCCTATTCGTCTGTATTGGACGAGGACAAGCCTCCGTGAGAGCGCACCAAAGTCCGTCGCTCATTATTGTGTAGTGGCTGACAAGAGCCATCAGACTGGTAAATTTGCGACCATCTTGGATGGCAAGCTCGCCTGTTGGAAGGACATCAATACGGTAGTGTTTGGTGGTCCTCTTGTGGCTAATACACATTGCGTAGCTATAATTGTCACGTTCTCTAACCAAAAATCTGCCATCTTTCGGCGAAACCCTCTCGACTCGTCTCTCAGCTTCCTCTCTGCTTATCTTGCCATGAAACCAGGGCTGAAACTCGTGCAAACTCTTGTAAATGAGCGTCCGAATGGTTTCGTTGCTAAGCGTTGTGATGGCATTGGCACCCTCTACGACGCTAGACTGTTGGATGAGGTTTTGTTGCTGTGACGGAGGACAGCAATTGGCACTTTGATCTACTTTAATTTGTTGTTGTTGTTGTTGCTGCGATGGTTGGAACAGCGAAGATAAGAGGGGGAATCCCCATTGCTTGGCCTTGATTAAGATTGCTAGCCTCACTTGGTCGACAGTCAGACCCCAGTAGGTGGGTGGAAGTATTTGTGACTCTAGCGTATGTCTCAGGATGGGCCACCTTGGTTTTGTTGCTACTCCCTGAGCCTTATCAATCAGCTCGTCGATGGTGGCAAATTTTTCATCGCCTACCTGGCCATGTAAGGCAACAAAACTATCCTCTGTCTCTACAATCTTATAATGGAGAACCTCAGAGATTTGCAAACTCTGGTTCAGTCCAGTAGGATTTGCCTCGGTGAGGCCATTGTGAACCACCATTAGCGAGAGAACGAAATCATCGTTCGGCCCGCTACTCCTCAATATGTAGGCACCATCAAGCTGATTGGCGTGAGTTCTCAGGATCCACTCGGCAGTTTCTCGAGAGATGCTGCCAAAGTAGTAACCTATCAAATCATTTGCAGGCTGCTGATGGCCAGACATTTCAGCGAGTGCTTGTTGGCGCCCAGTTTGTTGTTGATTAGGATTCATCGTGTTGAGATTTGACTGATACACAGTCATCGGTCTGCTCAATTCAACATTGAGCAGCTGCTGCTGCTGCTGCAGGTGGTGGTGTCTTGGGAGCTGCTGCTGATGTTGGAGCTGTTTTCCTATGCAATCAATCATCTTGAAAGCGACGATGCTTAGCAGACAACAATATGAAGTGCAATAATGATATACAATCTTGTCGCCTTAGCATCAAGTTGAGAGCTCATTAGCCATAACAATAAACAACTTGATTAACAGATAACAGTGCCAGCTTTAAACAGGTGAAAGATGGGGTTTGGCTTAGCTCCAGCATATGGAGATAACAATCCTTTCTCAGCCAAACTCCATATGATAGGGGGAAAGCCTTCTAATACAAACAAAATATCGTTGCTGGGCCCAAATAACAACAACAAAATAGCGCCCAAGTCTGATGAGGGTTGGGCCCACCTGCGCACGCACGCACGCAAGGGCTCCTTGCCGATCGCATCCCTACGTGTTAGCCAATTGTCGCCCGCTAGCTATGGCCAGCGGGCGAGGCAAACGCGCAGCGAAGCTCGCGCGTGTTCCTTCTCCACACTGGAGGTGTCCGAGCTCTCCGTTGACCCACCTTTTTCGCGGCGATCGAGCAGCTAGAGGTCTGTTCTCATTTGGCGTCCACAATTCGAGACGAGCAGACCTTCAAGATGGCTCATGCTCGAACAATTGAAAGTCCATCGCTGCGGCCACTCCAGCCGAAAGTTGGAGGAGACCTTGAGTTGAGTTTTAGGCCCGCTTGCCAGCTGGCTGGTGATTGCGAAACAAACAGCCTCACATGGGAGACGAAGGAACTCTCGTTTGTTGGACTCCCCTCTTCTCTTTGTGTTTGGGTTCGTTTTTAGAGAATGCAACAAATCGGCGAAGGTCGGTCAGTTGAACGCGTTGATTGCAGAACAAGAGCCCTTTCCCTCCATCTACCACTAGCTGGCTTCTGTTGGGCGAGCGGGGGCGAGACTGGTGAGAGGGTGAGGGCGCCGAGTTGGGTGGAATAGGACACGATCGTTGGCTGTTGGATGTTTGTCGTGAATGAGTCCAAATTGAGATCGGAGTGAGGGAGACTCTTGAAATCCATAGATAGTTGCGAAAACTCAACCGTGTTGCTCGAGAGGAGACGAGGCGAAAACAAAGAGCAAGCTGATTGGTTGCACAATTTGCAATCCACAATCCGCAAGCAGCGCACACAAACACCATGTTTCTACCTGGAGAACTATGAGTTTGATTGATGGGCGAGACTCGAGCCCAAGCTGCCACCTGGTGGCCACCAACTGTCGAGCGTTTCCTGCCGGCGACTCCTGCCGACTAAGATCAGAGATCAGATAATGGGAGGGGAAATTAAATGCCAACAAGATGATTCCTCTTGGCTCGCTGGATCGGCTCGCAATCGAGCTTTCAGACTAGCTCTCCGCTAGCCAACCGGCCATTCATTTGCATTGCCCCCAGCAAAAGCACCAACTGCCCAAATGAGAGCCAACAAATCCATAATTTCTAACCTTGGCTTCATTTGCGGGATTGGCCAAAACTCAATGCTTTTGGAAGTAACGCATCACTTTCGCTATTGCAATACCAGCAGGCGCCTTGCCCCCAAATCTTGCTGACCTCGGGCGGCGGCGGCGGCAGCGTAAGCCAATTGGTCAGTTTGGCTTTCTGGTCACGATAGGCAGCCTTAAACGTGTTTGCGTAGCAAGCCAGCAAATCCGGCCGAAGCAGCTTATCGGCATCATCTGCCCTCATGCATCAGATTATCTATGAAATTCTAGTTCTCAGCGCTCCTCTGAGGCCAGCGCAGGCAGCGCGCCGGAAACTGGTCGGCCGGCCGGCGCCTGAATGGGCCCCCTCGTTGGCTGGCTGGCCTATCACTTGCTTTCGTTGGCCAGAATGAGCAATTTTGCCACAAGTTTGAGTTGTGTGTATGTTCGTGAAATGTTTTTAATTATAAGCTAACAACAAAGAGCTCGAGCAAGCTAAACTTGCGTGAGACCTGACAGGACTGGTTGCAACAGACCCTCCCTCTGGCGGCTAATACTGGGAGCTGGAGTAGGTGGTCTGTTGGTGCTGGTGCTGGTGTGGGTACTGCTTGTGCTGCGCCTTTGTTAGCGCCACCTCCTGGCTCGAGGGACCCGCAGCCAGGATTGGCGGCGCAGCCTGGATGCAGTTGTAGGCGGGCGCCGGCCGAATGAACATGGCGCTCGCCATCTGGGGTCTGTTTGTCTGCTGGAACTGGTGCTGGTGCTGATGCTGGTGCCACTGGTAGGGAAAAGAGTCGTGGCCCGAATTGTAGGCTGGGTCGCCGATAGAAATTGGCTTCATGAAGAAGGGAAACTTCATGAAGAGTTTGTTCTTGAGCGGACCAAAGGGTTGAGCGCCGAACGCTTGGTGGGCCTGGCTCGGCAACACGGGCAGCTGGGACGGCGGCGGAGGGGGCGGCGCGGGAAGGGGATCCAGCTGCTGCAAGTCGGCGCTCTGGCCCGCGTTCAAGCCGGCAAGACAGCGCTCGCAGTCGCTCAGGTATGGATTTAGCGCAAGGTTTGCGCTCATTGGCGACCCAAAGTGCTGCTGGTGCTGCTTCTTGAACAGACCAAACCGGCGCTCGGCAACGATTTGCTGCTGCTGCTGCTGGCTCTGGTAGTCGCTTGTGGGCGTCTGATTGATTGCAAGGTAGGCGCCGTCTGCAGATTCAGCTGCCTGCTTCTTGTCCAGCAGCTCGCTCTCGCCAAACACTTTCTGGCCATAGCGGAACTCCTGCCCAAGATCCACTAGCGAGGAGCTAGACTGCTGCTGCTGTTGTTGTTGCTCCTCGGCGCCAGACTCGGCTCCATCAGCCTGCTGCACAAACTGGCCCAGCTGGTCCTGGCCGGCCGCTTGCAGCGCCTGGTAGACGCCCGCCGGCCGCACCTGGCTGCCGGCCATCTCCTGCTCGTGCGCGCCTCTCGACTGAACCTCCGCTTGGCCCCCCTTCGAGTTTGTATTCGAGCTCGACAACACTGGCTGGTCGACGGGAATCAGGTTTGCTGACGACGAGTGATCATTCGCGTGCAGTTGTGCGCCAGCCGCTGAGGGTTTCACTTGGCCGCTTGTTGTCGGCGGCGGCGATTGAGCTTGCGAGGTTAGACTTGAGCAGACTGGTCGCGTTTTAGTGGCTAAAGTCGCGAGCGCGACTGCAAGACCCAGCGATAGAAGCCAGGTGAGCCTGAGGCTCTGACGTCGCTCCCTTGACTCGCCGCTCTGGGTGCTCGTCGCGAAGGGTCTGAGTGGTTTCATTGTGTCCTCACTTTGCGATTATTTGGTTCAGCTTGTCTGCACTCGTTTTACTCCACTTGTTTGCTATCTCTATCGCTCTCTCTGGTTCTTACAAGCCGTTCACATCACATCTTGAACACCCAGGCCAATGAAGATGGGCGAAATGTCCAACATTATTGTTTTAAACCCTTCATAGGGGATCTCTGTCGCTGATTAACTCGACTTGAAGCGGAGCCATCGGTTTAAATAGTCGCCGGCCAAGCTTGCAGCATCTCGCACTCTGGCCAGGAGCCGGCAGCCCGGAGGAGGGGGCGCCAAACAATCGCCGGCCCATTGGCCACAATGGCCATAAATAGAAATGTTTGCTTTCCATCTTTGCCCGCAAGTTTGGCAAATCTTATTGGGGCGGGGGATCTCATTGTTGTCAATTAGCGAGTGTTGTTTGGTTGGTGGCGCGCGATTATTAAACAATGATTGCCAATGTTGTCAATGACCGTTTGAGTTTTCCGCCTCGCTAAACTTCGCTTGACAAGGCAAGGCGAGGAGAGGAGTGCAGAGTTGGCTAGTTAGCTGGTGACTGCAGAATGCCGAATAACCCCAAAAGCCGCCGTCTTTTGGCGCCATGTTTGCGCTCGTCCGCTCAAACTAGCTTTGCGGCTCTAGAACAAACACACTTGTTGAAAACTTCCTTACCTCAAGTGGTCGCCGGCGAGACTTTTGCCGTTTGTTCGCGCGCGCGACCTACCTACCGACCGACCGACCTGGCCGATGTTTGTCTCCAGGTTTGTTCCACAAGTGTTCGCCCGCTCTCAGCCCAATGCTGTCGCTGCAATCGGAACTAATTGAATCGAAGCGAAAGTTTGCATCCATCGTCGCGCCCATCGGCCACCAGAAACAGTTTGACTGCGCTCATCTGGTCGCACTGGCTCCTGGGCTCCCCTCCCAACGGCCACTAACTTACTGGCTATAGCGGCCCAGCGTCAGTCCGGCCAACTTCGTCATCTGTTAGCTCTAAATGAGATCATAGTGCTACATTTTAAAGCAAGACTAGAATGAGGCCAGGAGTGGGCTCTGTCACTGTTAGAAGCTTTATTAATTTACAGACAGAGAGCATCCTCGAAATTTGGCAGCGATAACCTGTCAAAAAGTGATTCAAAACTCCATGATCGCAGCTTGACTTGGTCCAAGGGCTAGACCCTTCAGCTCAACCTCACTGCCCTCGGCCAATTCCTTAGTTTCATAATTTAGAAGTAGAACTTTGGCTCGAGTTGGAGGCTCCCGTTCAACTGCTTCAATCACTGACTTGCCTCCAATCAGATGTACTGATTCATTGTAGTTGGTATCGAAATTTGCCAGCACCAATAAGTTGCCAAACTTTTCGTGGTGTCTTGCCATCGCAAAAACAAGAGAAACCGAAATCGGTTTGTTGGCAAAGAAAGTCAAGTCTCCGAAAGCCAGCAACTCAGCGCGGCTTTTCCTGATTTTTTGAAGCTGGATAAAGTTTTTGAGCGAACTCTTGCCCTCTGTTCCCATTAGGTTCGCAACGTTGTTCGTCCTCCAATTATCGTTCAATGGCATCCAGATGTCCCCGTTGGTTGAAAAATCACCTGCTGGCTCGTTTGCCGTCCAGGCCATTGGAGCGCGAAAAGCTAAGCGGGTTGGCTCGCCCTCCTTGAGAGTTCGAGTTGGAATTTTGTTAAAATCCGTGTTCTCCAGGTTGATTTCGTCGCCATAGTAGGAGACTGGGACGCCCGGCGATAGGAAGGCCAGCCATCTGAAGATGTCCACATTGAGCCGGCCAACCCGGTTAACAGCGCGCGAGTTGTCGTGGTTACCAGTGACCCAGCATGACCAGGGCGATATGGCGCCTCCCTCGTGCGGCCAACCCATCTTGAGAGTTGCGCTTATCCAGCTTGTAACTATACGAGACACGTTGATTGGATTCAGTTGAGCCGCCTCAGGAGGAGCCCATGTTTTGGGGTCGGCTGTCATGTGGGCGCCCAGGGCAAAGAGTTCAAAGTTGAACGGCATATCAGCGTAGCGCTTGCTTGGATTTGGTCCATAGTATTCGAGTAGTACTTGAATGGTGTCGTAAGCTTCAGTGATGATGACTGGATTGCCTCCAAACTCCTCCTCTCTCGCTACTTTATGCCAATCCTCAACAATGGTCGCGCTCTCTGGCAAGGATCTTGTATAAATATGCAACAGGGCGTCATAAGGATCCGAGTGGACGCTCTGAACGTATTTTGGATTCGGCGGTTCGTCACGCCACTCAATAGTATCCTCTAGGAAGTGTAACACCGCATCAACTCGCAACCCGTCAACTCCCTTCCTCAGCCAAAATCTTGCAATCTCCTTGAACTCATCACGAACTAGTGGGTTTCTGAGATTAAGATCTGGTTGCTCGGGTAGAAACTGGTGCAGGTAATATTCTTGACGCACTGGCGACCATTCCCACGCTGATCCGCCACCGAATAAAGATCTCCAATTTGTGGGATAAGTGTTGTTGAATCGCCTCGAGGCTGACCAGACATAATAGTCCTTGTATTTGGCGCACTCTGGATCAATGAGAGCCCTCTCGCTACACTGAAACCATTTGTGTTTGTTGGACGAATGATTGGGCACAAAATCAACAACGATGCGCATGGATCTAGCCTTCAATCCAGCAACTAGATCCTCAAAATCTTGCATGGAACCGAATTTCTCATTAGTGGCCAAGTAATCGTCGATGTCGTAGCCTCCATCTTTCATTGGCGACGAATAGAAGGGCGACAGGAGCAAAGTTTCAACTCCAATTGATTTGATGTAATCAAGTTTGCTGGTTATCCCGCGAATGTCGCCCTCCCCGTTGCCGTCCGAGTCCTTGAAACTTCTTATGTAAATGTGGTAGAGATTCGTCTTCTTCCACCAATCGAGTTTGTTTATATCTTGCACCTCGCCTGTGCTAGCAAACTTGCAGAGGGCAAGCAGGCCGATCGATAGAAGAAGGTACCTCATTGTCTTGGCTGACAATTTCTTCATAAAACTAAGCCGAACCAGAGGGTTGCTCAGTTCATGCAACCGAATTCGGTTGCGGTTCGCTTTGTTTCGTAATAAACAATTGAACTAGGCTGGTCTATATATTTGTCGAAAGCAACCAGCTCTGCATGAACTTGGCCACTCAACCGAAGGTCGTCTCTGCTTTGGGCTCGCACATCCCATTGCACCACAAAGGTGGAGCCTTTTGCCAGGTATCATCCGCGCGTCTGCACGCAGTTGGGTTGCGGTTCCAGCGAGGTTAACATTGGCTTTCTAATGAGCTGATGCACTAGAAAGCGAGCTGCTGCTGATGATGAAGGGGAGGTTGTTTGCTTACACTTGCTTAGGCGAGTGTCTTTCCCTTCAGCTTATCGTCCTACAATCAGGCGAGCCGATAGCTGAGCACCTCTTGGCTTCGGGGGACATGGATCATGATTCGACGGCCTCCAACACGAACTATTGCAATGCTTCAGATCAACAAGCGGAGGCACAGCTCCTTGCTTGGTGCCACAATGAAGCGATCGACTGCCTCGAATCGGAACGAGAACTTGTTGCTTTCTACGCCCTCCGAGCTTGACGTTCAAGGTCTGAATCGAAGCCCTCGTTGCGATTGGCAGAGATCTCACATGATTGCATACGAATGTTGCACGAGATCTGATAAGCGGCAGCGGCAACAACAACAGCAGCCAGCCAAGCGTCAAATCTCGTGCAAGTGGAGCCGGCTCGGCGAGGAATTGCGAAA
>Ga0268249_1000294_pt1 | contig 28759 bp, 20 predicted proteins | sample AgamicAtPe_FD_200257 | JGI IMG/M metagenome (GOLD analysis project Ga0268249, IMG submission 200257) | Agave microbial communities from Guanajuato, Mexico - At.P.e (v2) (version 3) | ecosystem: Host-associated > Plants > Phyllosphere > Phylloplane/Leaf | place: Guanajuato, Mexico | collected... | reverse complement strand
TGCTCTTGGTTCATAATTGATTTAAGCTGATCTGGAGTTTTGGCGGCTTCGTATTGTTTTGAACTCATACTGACATGTAGGTATTACAACAAGTTGAACCTGAGATGATATTAAATACAATACTCATAGAGTATTATGTCCAGCATCCAGGGCTAGTTAAATTTGATGTTCGTTTTCGGCCTCTCAAGCTCATCAATTTTCACACTCCGTCATGCGGTCCACGGGGAAAAGTGTTGCAAATATTTCAAAGTTTGGTGCGAGCTTCGCGGTCGACGACCATACTGAATTGAGAATAAATAAAATGAGCTGTTTGGTCAAGATTATATCTGTTCTTGGTTTCTCGGGCCAGGTTCAATTGTCATGATGTAAACATAGCGTCAAATTCGCAAAATCAATCCAAGTTTACAGACGTAGAGATCAATATAAACAAGTCTATTGTTCTTGTTTTAGTGCATTAGTGTCCGACAGAAGGCCCATGTTCCATTCTAAGTTCAGTCAAAGCGCAGTTATCGTTGATAAATCTCGCAATTGATAAGGGACTCCAATTCAGATCGACAATCAGTTGGAGCTTCTGCTCTTTATGTCAACGGCTGGTTCCTTCTTAACATGGCATGAACTCTGGTAGAGGATCGATTGGCAGTTAGTGCGTCAAGCGAGTCCGTCCTCCAAAAGAGACAGACAAATTCGAGTTTATCAAAGAGGCAGAGACCTGATCAAAGAAACGCATATGGCCTATTACAACTTTGTCCACTGATTCTCATCAGCACTGGGGAACAATCTGTCAACTGGATAGGTCACAGATCGGCTTTTATTCGGGCCGAATCTCACGCTGGTCATGGATACACAAGAGAAGGGGCCCGCGACCGGTCAGAGTCTCGCCAGCACGTCGGTCTCCAAGAGTGCGCCCGCTTTCCCCCTTCTGGCTAAAATCATCAACGGAGGTATAGCTGGTATTGTTGGTGTGGCCAGTGTATTCCCCATCGATCTAGCTAAGACGAGACTTCAAAACCAGCGCATAGGGAACGAAGCCTATAAGTCTATGCTCGATTGTCTCAGAAAAGTGATTGTGTCAGAGGGTTTCTTTGGGATGTACCGAGGATCAGCCGTAAATCTTCTCCTGATAACTCCTGAGAAAGCTATCAAACTTACTGGTAACGATTTGTTCAGGCACTTGCTTGCAAACCGTTCTGGCGTCAACTCGACCTCTCATCTCACACTCCCGCGAGAAATGCTCGCCGGTGGGGGAGCAGGTCTGTGCCAAATTGTTGTAACTACTCCAATGGAGTTGCTCAAGATTCAATGTCAAGATGCCGGCAGGACCGCTGCCTCATCAACATCTCAAGCCAAAAGTGTACAGCAAAAGCCCTCAGCATTCAGGGTTGCTTGTGATCTGGTTAAACAAAAAGGCTTTGGAGGCCTGTACAAGGGTATTTCGGCAACCATGTTACGCGATGTTAGCTTCTCGGTGGTTTATTTTCCTTTGTTTGCACACTTGAGTTCCCTCGGCCATAGCACCAATCTCAAAGCGAAAATTGGTAGCCAGGAAGAGGAATCGATATTTTGGGTTAACTTTATGGCCGGCTGTTTGGCGGCTGGCACTGCCGCAGTGGTCGTCAATCCCGCAGATGTCGTGAAGACTCGACTCCAACTCATCAACCCTGGATCGAATGAGGAGCTTTATCAAGATGTAAGGCACGCATTTCGTGAGATCTATCGCAAGGAGGGTGCCTCGGCTTTCCTTAAAGGCGCAGGTTGCCGTGTAATGTACATAGCACCGTTGTTTGGAATCGCGCAAACAGTCTATTATCTTGGTATTGGAGAGAGGTTAATTTCTAGGATGAGTGCTTAGTTGGGCTCAGCCTCTCCATGCATGCAATAGAAATCATGTGCAAACTGAACCTGCGAGAAGTGATTCCTCATTAAAGGTTAACATTTTTCGTAGAAAATTCGTTGAACAGTCTAAATTGAAATTTACCCAGACTTGGATTGGCTAGCAGCAGATACTTGACTTCAAAGCTATTCTCAGATCATCATCAACACCAAGCCACCGTCTCACTTTGAATCTATCGTCACAGGCAGTACGGACGCAGATTATATACTGTGGATATGAACGCACCACAGCCTATCAAAGCACTGGCCACTAATTCAAGGTTGGTGGTTGTCGACGGTTTATAGCGCATCCTGTTTCCGGCGTGAAGATCATTCGAATGATTGAATAGGGCGAATATTGCTGATACACTCATAGGATCCGTCAGTATGGATCTAATGTAACGCTTATATCCGGTTTAGAGTCAAAAAAACTTAAGTTTGCTCTATCGGCAAATCAGGCTGATTGATTGCCGAGGGAGCTGCGACTACTATCTGAAAGAAATGTGAAAGCTGTTGAGCTTACCTGTAAATCATCTCCACTCTCTAGCCTCATGATCTCTGCCGCCGCCGATGAATGTAAAATTCAATCGCAACTCTAAGCATGTATCATTGAAGCTGAGTTAACGACCTTGAATCGAAGAGGTTTTAAGAACGGCAAGCTGGCGGTTTCTGGAGACTGGAAATGCAAAAAGAGGTTGGATGCTTTCTTACCTGAGATTGGGCGCGATTTGCACAACCCTCATGCTGAAATTCCATGATAACTTGACGTTTATCTCGTCGTTTATCCACGACACACTGGTGCAGAGCATTGTTGTGAAATATATGTTGGTAGGTTCTTCATGACAAAGATAATTATAAAACGTGGAGCCCCCTTCATCAATAAGCTGAGAAACTGAGCAAACCCTCCAAAATTTCCGGAATTGGTGCCAATCAGACTCATATCGGATTGACATCTTGGCCCTCTTACATCTCCCATCCAACTCCACCCTGTGTTTGCCTCGAGAGGCTAACGCGATCACCACCACATGGAACCTCTGAGATTGTCCCACGAACACAGTTATCATGGAGATTGGATAAATCAGTCCTCTACCAGCTAACTCGGGATCTGGGGCAATGAAAGACAGCTTGGGCGAGCGACTATTGCTCTCGATTATCCAGAGTGTCTGACCAAAGTGAACGATCGCATTGCAGTCTGTTGCGACTTTCTTGCTTTCTTTCGACAAGTTTTCAATGCATTAGGTGCTCATGAAGGATACAGCTTACCTTTCAGATTGGTTGCTGCTGACACTTTGGATGGTGCACAGGGCAGTAGGCTGAGTCGGCTGAGTCGGTGATTCTCCAGACATATAGTCCACCTGATCTGCTTTGATAACTCGTGAGCATATAGATAGAAGTCTACCACCATACTGAGGTACTGATTCGAGAGGAAAAAGAGCCTTGAGTTCCATTTGCTCGCCAAGTGGACGCAACACGATCTGCGTTGAAGGTATGATAAAAAGTGCCTTGAAAGCTGTGCAATAAAGTATCGCGGCAAGCTAGCAGAGAACACTATCATATCCACTTAAGACAAGAAAGGCGAAGAAAATGGAGACAAAACGTAGAGCCTACAAACGATCAAAATCTAGGGATATGAATATGTATAGGCGAGGAATCAGACAAATTGATCGATCTCCCTGCCGAATTGGTGACTGCGGTTGCCTTGAATTTGGCTCCGCGCTTCCTTCTTATCCGGGTTTCGGGATTGTCTGGTCTCTCAGTTAATCTGCACCAGTTTGGTTTGATGAGGAATGAGACTCGTCAGATGGTCGACAAAGTGGTCGGTGGATCCGTTTTGAGTCATTGTCGGAGCGTCGAATCTATTTTGCCTAGTTGAACATATGACGGTCGAGCTCGGGAGATCATATCAATCCGGATCAGTCGGGTTCTTGGAACCGGACTCACTGATGACCTCAGCTGTTTCGGGGGTTGGGGATGAAGCGTGAGCGAATGCCTCAAAACTGACGTCTTGATCTCTTGTGCCAAGCTCATAAGTGCACCTATGAGGTGCCAAAATCGGCAAGGTACATGACTTCATATCAGACCGCTGGATATCGTTATTGAGCCGGACCGGCTTGTAATAGTATGAGCGACGCTTGTTCGGTCCATACCTTTGAATGTTCCGCCACACGATTAGATAAGCTGTTGTTCCGGCTATAAGTGTAGAAAGGATCAAGATTTGAAATTAAAGCCAAGCACGATGATGAGGCATGTTAGTGGGGATTAGAATTTGCAGCTGAAGAGACCTCAACTAGGGCAGGGCTCTTCGTTTCGCACTCAAATTTTGCGAGAAACAAAACGAAATCCCTCCCTGCTGGACCTCCAATGGACGGTCAAGTGGATTGAGCACCCTGTAAACTAGTGAGGGTAAAATCTAGGGGACGAAAGGAGCATTAGGCCAACGGATGTTATGTTGATCCTAGTTATAACTGCGCTAACAACAACAACAACAAGATCAACAATCACGAAATCAGTGAACTGATTTTTTGAGCATTGTATTTGTTGGAGATTGACATCTAACCGATTGGCCAGAGTAGGCTTGTTCCATTTATCTCGTCAATCTATGTCGCTCTCAATGGACGCTTTGTTGCGAGTGCCGATGAGATGAATCTGTCTATTAGTTAACCATCATTTATGATCACCCAATCTGACGTGTTCCTCGTCCATTGTTCGAGAGTCGCTTACGGCGCCATTATAGCTACACGGCCGGCCCACCACTCTAGCAGCGAATTGTTGTCGGAAACTAAAGGACATCATGGTTTTAGATTAGATTTGTATCGCTTGCCTGCTAGCAGACGATCTGCACTCCTAAAGTTCACCATTGTCACTCCACGAGCCTCCATATAAGCGGCAAGCCGGCCTAACCCAAACTCGGCCTCACTCGCCCAGTCGGCTGCCATTCCAAACAGTCTTTCCGCTTGTCTGCAGGTTCACAGTCTAAGGACGAGATCCTTGCGCTACGATAAGGGTCTGTCATTTGAGCGAGCTGCTTGGCAGAACCTTTGAGAGCCTCCATACTTGTTTTTATCTAGACATTTTTGCTAATAATAAGCCTAAACTTGTCCGCGAACGCGTGCTCTTTTTCAAGCTGGAAAAACATCATCACAACCACAACCATCACCAGCACCAGCACCACCACCATCATCGTCATGATCGTCCCTCTCGATGCCAGCAGAAACCTGATAGCGAGCTTGGCGGATTTCAAGTGGTTCAGTTGGTGCTTGTAAGGCGATACAAAATTCACTCTTGATTACGATTAGATCCTCTGGTTCTGGTTCTAAATTATCAGCCCGCTTGCTGAGCCCGAGGATCAGCTCGGCCATCACATTAAAGCCATAAAATGTGAGCATTAGTGATTCGGCGAAGCTAAAGCTGGAGCTGAATCGTTGACATCACAGCGATCTCCGTTCCCCTGATCACGAGTCACCTTAATCAAGTGAGCCAGCCAGATAGCCAGAGCGACCGGCCGGCCACCTTTTTGCCGGCTTGCGGCTGCCTCAAATTGGGCGCGTAAGCATCCAGCTCGAACCAATTCAAGCCCGCCGCCGCCGACGCTGCTGCTGTTGCTGTTGCTGCCACCACCTCAAACCATTTAATTTCATTATCAGATTCCATCTTCGCAACGAAGCGACAGCTCCCATATCTCGCTTGATCGTAACAATCGCGATCAGATTAGATCGCTATTATCGATCATCCTGCTTAGCTCACCAAGTTGGGCTACAAGCAAAGTTGTTGCTGGCTAGCACTGTGTCATTTCCACTCCATCACTGCTATTGAAGCTTGAACAAATACGCGATGGCGACGATATTGTCGACCCGGGTTAGCTTGGCCGCACTTGGCTCTGTTGCTTTCTTTGCTTGCACGTAATCTATCTTGCCTCTCCTGCTTGCCGGCCTGTCTGTTGAAACCTTAATGGAGATCTAACCAAACCGCTGCCTGCCTGGCTCCCAAACACTAACTCACTGACAGACTGACTAACTGCTCTTGATTGCAGGCTGAAAGGTGGCTGATTGCGAGCCTGCCGCCTGGTTAGCCCTCTCGTTTGCCGTTTGTGCCTTACTTCGACCATCATTTTGCTGCTAAAGCTCTGTCTCCACTGGCTGGCACATATGTCTGAAACCGCGATTGAAAGTGTCCCACTCTCATGGAGCAACAAAGCGTCATTCAAGTAATGATGCATAAACATCACTGACGAAAGCCTATCTCTCGCTGGGTTTTCATCCAGTTAGTTGTATCGAGATAACTGATCTAATCCATCGGTGAACATTTAGACCATCAACATTGGGCAGAACTAGAATGATAGTTAGTCCCATTCGCTCACTCGATCGCTCATTCAATTCAAGGCACAGGAATGCAATTAACTAACAGTTAAATTTGTATATATAAACCATCTAGCAAACTTAGACCTGCCCTCTTTTGACTTTTGTCCAATCACAAAAGGTGAGCAAATCCCACTACCAAGTCTGTGGCACCTGAACTTAATTCAAATTGTTGTAAAGTCGTCGTTGGGAGAACGAGAGTGCAGACAACGAGAGTTGAATTTAACTAAAATGGACTCCTACGAGTTTGATCAACCGCTAGATTTGCGTCTCAAGGCGCTAAATTTAAGCCTCAGCACTTATCAGCATCAGCACCCAGCCTTAAGCATAAGTAAGGGCGACAACATTGTTGTTGGTGGTGGTTGTGGCGACAAAACTGGAGGCGGCAGCCAAAGTAGTATTGCAAGCGGAGTCAGCATTTGGAGCAGTAGTAGTAGCAGTAATAGCAGTATAAGTAGCCAGTGCGAGACCCCTATCAATAACAACATCACTGCCATCCCATTTGTCAGCCAACACCGACACCAACATCATCGTCTCCCCCAAAGTACCCTCCCAGCGCAACAATATCATCACCAGCTCAGGCCAACCAGCGGCCCAAGTCCATTGCGCCTCACAAACGTCCATCGCCAGCCTTTAAATCATCATCAACCGCACCCTCTAAGTCGGCTTCATCCAACACCTAGCAACTTACAACAATGCGAAAAGCAACAGTTGCCACTTCAAACACCAGCTCGCACACATCAGTTGTCACCCCAACAACGCCAATACTACCAAATGCCCCCCAAGTCTATCTCAATGTCCAACTATTCAATGGCGACGAAAGGTTACTCGCAAAGTACAACACCGCCAACTATTCAACTCAACAACAACAACAAGCAACAACTCTCGGGTGCTGAGCTCAAGTTTCAAAACTTGGATAGCAACTTAGATTATCAAGTAAATGATATTGCATGCCAACTGCCAAAGCTTAACTCAGTAATCCCTCAAATAAGCACCAATGGACCTTCAGTCTACGATTTTAGAACAAACTCGCCAACAAACAACCCAACATCTAGTCCCGATTGCAAGACAAGAGAAGGGGCCTCACCGATCACACGCCAGCACTCGCTTGTCAGCCGGTATCACTGCAAACCATGCGGGATAGTGTTCTCACAGCCGGAAACCTTGAGGGCTCATCAAGAGGGCTACTGTACGAAGAGAGAGTGTCCCCAAACCCAGGTGCGCTCACAGTCAGCTGTATCGCCAGTTGTAGTCCAGACTCAGGGCGTGGAAATAAAGTAGTGCACAAACAATCGACAAAGGTGGCTAGAACCGTCCGTGATCAGTAGGAGTGACGCCCTAGTTGGCATTTATTGTGCACACATCTCGGGAACTAACCTCGATTCTCTTCCTGTTGGCTTCTATTCAACTGGCAAGATCTTATGTGATACAAAAGTGTGATAGATTGTAAATTATTCGTTAGACTTCGACCGATGGTTCGTGTTTAGTTTAAAGCTCGACCGATTGTCGAAAATCGTGAGCGCGGTTACTATAAACATTGTATCAGATGCTCATAGCTCTTAGATCTTTGAAATCGTTCCAAGAGCGCGGAATTGGTTAATCTTCTGTTTCTTTTGGCTCTAAGGGGCCGTGTTCCGTTCTAAATTCAGTCAAAGCGCAGTTATCGTTGATAAATCTCGCAATTGATAAGGGACTCCAATTCAGATCGACAATCAGTTGGAGCTTCTGCTCTTTATGTCAACGGCTGGTTCCTTCTTAACATGGCATGAACTCTGGTAGAGGATAGATTGGCAGTTAATGCGTCAAGCGAGACCGTTCTAGTGCAAAAAAGAGGCAGACTGATACCGAGGGGGAGATCTTGCAAGTTGATCTGCGGATCGGAGTGACGGAATTGGCTCAATCCTCAAAAATTAACGGTACCAGGCGAACTTGAATCTCTTTAAATAACCCGATTTGATATCCAAGACGTACCGTGGCAATTAGCCTATGTTCAACAGCGGGTGATGGTCACATGGACAGGTGGGAACAAATCTGAAACATAACGTCCCTTGCGTCAATGTTGCTATGCAGTCTCGAATCGCTCAAGCCTCGCTCTCAACCACATTCTTTGAGCTTGTTTGACGATTTGAGGCTGTTGAAATCGGAGTAGCGTTGGCGGTTGAGATGCTTTTTTCTTCGGTGCTCTCGTTTGAGTCGGAAGCAGGTGCTTCTTGCTTCTTAATTACTTCAGTTAGATTTGTCGCCGTATTTCCTAGGATACCTCCTTTAACCATTGTATTCGTTGTAACTTGCGATGAAGCCCATGAACTGGGAACTGTTGAGACCGTTTTTGTCGTACTCGACTCCTCCAATTTGGACTTTTGCTCTGCTTTGAGTTCGGGGTTCACTTTTGCATCATTAGTTGTGTTAACTAAATTCTGCTTCGAGAGTTCTTGGGTAGCTTCTGGTTGTGGTGCTGTTGCGATATTGATCACTGTTTGGTTTATAGTTGATTTTTGGGTGCTTGTCGTTTCGGTTTCGGGTTTTGAGCCATCGGATGGAACTATCAGACTATCTTTAGACATGAGCTCGTAGATGGTGACAAATTTAGAGAATCGCTTGCATAAATGCGTCTCTCTCTCAAATTCATCGAATACTTGAAAGTGATGATAATATGCATGCGAAAATATTCTGTAAACACGTCTACAAACAGATCCTAATTTTGCTACCGAGCTCTCCTTGATAGTGACCCTAGATGGGAAATACTTATTGCTATTGAGCAAACTCGCTGCCCCATCGAGAGTATGGCGGGTGTAGTCTATAGCTGGGCATTCATTTGGCTGTTTATGGGCAGCGCAGAGGAATATCCATTGCTCGGTGGCTGTCATTTGATTGCAAGTCTCAGGATGGCAACAATCCTGTAATTTTGTTGCTAATCTGTTCAGTTGCATGCAGAACAATCTTAGGTGTTCTACTTTCCAAGCACCAAGATCTTGACTTTCTGGGAGTCTCAAAATTTCGTCTATGTCAGAGGGATCCCGACGAATCAATTGTTGTATGTATTGTTGAACAGCAAGTGGTGAGTCCATATCATCAAAGGACTGCTCCGGCCAATCGTAGAAGTCTTTTGACTTGCACCCACGGTTGTTCCGTCTCAAAATGACATCGCTTTTCGGTTTCTCCTCTGAATGCCTTTGCTCAATTTTCTGCTGCGTCATGGTGGGTTCTTCAGGGATCGCCGAGTTTAGTTTCTTAATGCCTGATTAATCTGAGATTATACGTTTGAATTAAATATGCTTCTGATTATAACAACCGAAATAATTACTTGGTACATCATCTGTGGTTGTACAACCGAAGAGTGTAAGCGAGATTTTCTTTCAGACTGAACTCATCATGCGCGAACAGGAGCACAGCTGCCTGCCATTTGTTCGTACCTATCCAAGGGAGTTTACGAGAAGATTTCGTGTGTTAGACTGTCCTTTCGAATAGTGGTCGGAGAAACATTTCGGACATGTTGAATTAAATTCGGCGACCTGAAACAACGCGGAATTTTTGTCCGATATGCAGCTCGAACACACACCCTTCTTTCTAGATTCAAGCATCTCTTTGACATATTCAAAATTTGAGCCGATATCATGTATATGGTTTCTTGATAATCATTCTATCATTGTTCAGGAGAAAGCTAAGTAATTCTGACATCCACTCCGAGTCTATTGATCTCACGATAAGCTCCAACAGGATGATGCAACACTAATCGGACATGAGGACCTTGAAACGTTTTGAGGCAGGATCGCAGATGAGACTTATGCTCAAAACCCTTCTGATTATTACTCTTAACATTGTCACCTACTCACATGAAACTTACGGTAAGTCCAACTTGCCTTACATGACATATCCACTGACTGATTCATATCAACTTCCTCTTAACACGTATCACTCCTCCCCCAGCAAACAGAGTGAGCGAGAAGGTTTATACCGTCCTACAAAGTCATCACTATTGTAGCCGGCGACTCAATGCAACCAGTCAGGTTGGATGTTCATCGGAACTGGGAGGGAATTTGGGTGTCCTGTGGATGATAGAGGACCAAACTGATCTTGAACACGTGCTTGAAAACGGTCCAACACCACCCTATGCCGTCGTTTTGAGACGCGAGTATTATACGAATAGGAACCTCTTAACTTTCAAGAATAATTTGAGTAGAGTCGCCGGAGTTGTTCTGATAGATGACAACTCTGATCACTCGAGTTCTCTCGCGAGCCCTTTCTCGCCTGAGGACAGATGCCCCAATAGACATTCTGGTTTGTATGCAAACGATTCGCATTACGGTGATTGCAAACAAAATCTATGGCAACGAGACTCACCCGTTTCTGGGTTACTCTACGAAGATATCCCTTATCCAATATTTTTCGTGAATGATAAGAGATCCATTGAAGATATAGAATCATGCTTCATTGCCAACAATATTGTCAGTGGATCGAATAGGGAACAAAGCTCATACCCCCTATGTAGTCTGCAACTAGATAGCTTTATGTTAGCTGCAAGTGATGCAAAATCCTGTTTAAATAGCCACTCCCTAGTGGACGAATTGCTTCAAGTTAATGGACGAAGATGCGTAACGATAGAGAATCAGAGCGTGTTTGCCTATTTTAAGCCTACTTTGGGCCCCCTACATGCCATTGAAGGTTCTACTTATGCGACTCCCGATATGATTGAGAAGCAGTCGGTAGTTTTGCTAATAGCAAAACTAAGCTCAGTGTCCATGTTCACTGATATAAGTCCAGGTGCGGACTCAATCATTGTGACGATCGTCACATTATTGGCAATAGCTGAATCCCTCGGAAGGGTCAAGAATAATAGTGAGGTGGCCTCTAGCAAACGAAATATTGCCTTTGCCTTCGTGGACTCTGAACCCTTTGATTACACTGGATCTAGTCGTTTAGTCTTCAATATGCGCAACAAATCTTTTCCCAACAAGTATTTCGAAGCCCCTCAAGGTAACAATACTTTGGCTGTGAGAAATATGAATTTGGAGTCCATAGATTATTTGATTAGTTTGGACCAATTGACTAGCTACTCAAACCTAAGCGAAATTTATCTCCACTATGAACCGGGTGATAAGGGTAGATCGAAGCTCTCGCATGCGTCGGAAGTCTTTGATAGGGTCGCATCTGCGGAGAATGTAAAACTTGTTCATGAAGATATACAAACCCCTCTCCCACCAAGTCCTGCCCACGAATTTATAAAGCAAAGTCGCTCTACTGGGACCGACGACAGGCTGGCTGGGATGGTCTTGAGCAACTATGGTAAGAGTTTCAAAAATCTGTTTTATCATAGTATCTATGACAATTCTCGCAATATTTTCCAGCCATCTAAAGAGGCACTTATAGAGCATATTGCCCGAGTTGCTGGTCTTGTTGCAAAAAGCACGTATCAACTCGCTTTTAAAACAGAAAAGTCTGATGAGATCCGAATTGATAAAGCGTTGATATCGGAACTATTGGAATGCTATTTGAACGACGCGAGCTGTCGAATGTTCACAAAAGTTTGCGATGCCGGCCAACAAATGCCTAATAGTCCAATAGAAACATATAAAGATCCAACTAAACGATCAGATGACATGAATGGAGCGATCACGGCGCATCTGCTGGCTTATTTTATTGGCGAGCAAGTTGATGGGTATAACCTCACTAGATGTTACCAAGAAAGCGTAGCCAGTCTGATATACTACTATCACTACATCAACGGCAAGGGCGAGCCAGTAAAAGAAGGCAATCTAGGTGTATGCATCAGATCTCAAGTCCAGATGGTGTCGTCAACAAGTCCAGCCTATGCGATAACAGAGGATGGAGAGATCACAGTTGACGAGGTGTATCCTGCCTGGACAGTTAGTCTGAATAGCATACGAAATCCTGCACGTCTGTTTTTGAAACCAAGTCCGGTTAACGAATGGTGTCTATTTTTGATGGGTGTAGTAGTGACAATAATCTCCTTTATAACAGTCCACCAGATAAGAGGATCGATTAAGGATTTACAGATGGTTTCTGATGTACAGGTAGGAACTTCAACGTAGCAAAGTTAGCTGGGAAGCAGCTGATAAAGTAGCCGAATGAGCCGCAGGGTCACTAAGTTAACTTGAGCTATGCATATTGTCCATTTACTGTTGGTTAATCTATCACATTACCCATTCTTTCGTAATATCCGTAATACGGCCATCTGGAGGCACATAGTTGGGGTTGGCAGGAGTTTCCTTGCGGATATGACTAGATAAATATGGAACCAGGGTGACTTCGTCAACCGAAACAGTTCTTTCATAAAGTTGCTCGTCCAATTCTTTGAGCGTCTCTAGGGCTCTGTTCTGGGCTTGCTCTACTTGACGAATAGATCGCCTCTCCATTCGCGACTGTATACCCCTGTAAAAACCCCACATTCTATGGGCACTCCTGAGGATCCCTTTGTCCAATCCAACCTCTTCAAGAGTTCTTCCTGATCTTGCCTGCAAATCTCTCGTAACAGAAGAAGTATTCTGGTACTCCAATATCGGTATAGGTTGTCTTGGCTCTTTTTCTAACTTTTCTATTTCTCTCTCGCATCTCTTTATCTTCCTCTCTACCCTTATTTTCAGTAGGGCTGGATCCATGCGCGCTCGCTTCTTCAGAGGTTCAGCATTGAGGCTAGGTGTGGTGGTGATACCTCTAATAGGTGAAACTTTGTTGGTTGATTTGAGCACCAGTTTGGTGGCCAGGAACTGTGGTGAAAACTGCATTGCAGAGGTGAATTATTTACGAAATTAATTTAGAAAATTGGTAAAGAACTGTCGATTAGTCGCCCGAAGTTTGGCAATATTATTGGCAACGTGCTTATCTTTGAGCGGGCTCAAGCGTGTTCGTTGTGGTGGTGCCGCTGCCGCCGACAGCCCTCATGTCGGCCGGCATATTTGCCCACGGCGGGTTTATATTCTTTCCCAAGTGTCACAAGTATTGTCAAGGCCAATCCACGAGGATATTTTAATAACGCTTTAGCATATTTCCAGAAAGCAGGCTTTCATCATGGCTGCACCAAAGCCAGCTGGCGACCAAGAAATCGAGCGACCAAACGACCATCGAAAGATTGGCCGCGAGCAAAGCTTGTTCATGTTCGATGGCGATTATGCGCCCGGTTCTGGATTCTTCTTACCTCGTGGCGCCTACATCTATAACACACTTATGGAATACTTGCGCAAAGAATACAGAAAGCGAAGGTACAAGGAGGTGATCACACCAAACATGTTCAATTGCACTCTATGGGAGAAATCTGGACACTGGGAACATTACGCAGAGAATATGTTTACAGTTGAGCTTAGTGAAACTGAGAAGCATAGTTGGAAACCAATGAACTGTCCAAGTCATTGTAGGATCTTCGACTCGACTGTCCGATCTTGGCGCGAGCTTCCATTGAGGTTCGCTGATTTTGGTGTCCTGCATCGTAATGAGGCGTCAGGAGCTCTGACCGGCTTGACGAGGGTTCGCCGATTCCAGCAAGATGACGCCCACTTGTTTTGTGCTCCAGAGCAAATTGAGTCTGAAATCTCGAATTCGATTGACTTCATGAGAGCCGTCTATGATAACTTTGATTTCTCATTTAGCCTTTGCCTTTCAACGCGACCCGAATCTCACATGGGTGACACCTCCTTGTGGGACGACGCCGAGGCCGCCCTGAAAAAAGTACTCGAAAATACAGGCCTCCAATGGAGTCTAAACGAAGGCGATGGTGCGTTCTATGGACCGAAAATAGACATAACCATCACGGATTCAACCGGAAAACCGCACCAATGTGCCACAATCCAGTTGGACTTCCAGCTTCCAATCAGGTTCGATCTAAAATACGTCAAGCCCGATAGTTCGTTTGGGCGTCCCATTATTGTGCACAGGGCTATATTTGGTTCAATTGAACGATTCATTGCTATTCTGTGTGAGAATTTTGCTGGCCACTGGCCCTTCTGGTTGTCGCCCCTCCAAGCGCAAATAATTCCCGTCAACGAGAAACTCAACGACTACGCAACCAAGCTAGAAGACAGGCTGCTGGAGGAGGGATTCATGGTTGAAACTGAGCTAGATCCTGGCTTGACACTCAACAAGAAGGTGAGAAACGCCGAGGTGTCCAAGTACAACTTCATTTTGGTTGTAGGAAACAAAGAGGCCGAGGCGAACTCGGTTACCGTCCGCACAACAGTCGACAAGAAGACTCATCAGATTTGTATGCCAGTTGATAGGCTAGTTGAGCTGTTTAAGGATTTCAAGGAGCGCCGAGTGAAGCACGCAGACAAGGAGCTTCTCGCGGCCTTTTCGTAGGTTGCGCTCGCTAGCCTAAATAATGCGAGCCCATCTCTTGCCTCATTGCCGCCATCTGCAATGAAATTAAACTTATTTAATCACTCCTATCTGAATCTCCATCTCTTTAATCGCTCGCTTTGTTCGGAGAGACGTGAGTGCAGTGGGGATTGACAAGCCAGGGATGGGCTAGTTTTGCGTCCTATCCAATTGGAGGGCTCCTTTGAATCAGGTGGCTCCTATATGGCGCCGAAGGGGAAATTGAATCGCCAGCCTGAGGATTGCAACTCGAGCCGAGTGGCATAGTTTTGGTAACTGCAAGTTTTGTTCGAGGAACGGAAGGGAGGTAGACAGGGATGATTGTAAGCAAGACGAGCATTTCAATTACAGCTAAGCCAAGTTTTTGGTTGTGTCGATTTACAAACGAACGCGATCCGGGTATGATGCAAATAAAGCTCGATGAAACAATTGTTCCTAGTTTCCTGTCGCGGGCGATCTTGTGCTTGGCAGTGTTTTTATCGCTCATCGTATGGGCATGGGCGTGGGTTAGCCGCCAGACCAAGTTGTCTACTTCCTGGCGCCGAGTACATGGCCGCCATAGACACCAGCTAGCTAGGATGCCTTTTTGCCTTGAAACTTGTGCTCGCCTTCGGCCGCTAGGGGGCGCTGCGGCCAGGGGGCTGTCTGCGCGTGCGCGTGGCGCGCCAACACTGTAGCAGCGTGGATGGTATTCCAATGTGATTCCAAAAGTCGGTAGCTCGATGGTGCACTGGATTCAATTGATCTCTGGCGGCTCAGTTGCGAGCACTGGCCAGCAGATAGGATTGCGTGGTTAGGTGCGAGCGGGGGAGCTTTGATGGAGCGAGAGGTTTGGTCTTGCTAGGGAGCGATCGGGCGCGAGAGAGCTCACTTCATTGCATGTTTAGCCGGCCGGCCAGCAAGCAAGCTAGCTGAAGCTGGGGCTGGAGCTGGAGCTGGAGCTTGAAGTAGAGTAAGAGGGAGAGAGCGAGACGACCAGGAGGCGAGAGGGATGGCGGAAGTTGGCGACAGCGAGCTCGCCGTTGGGCCGGCAAAGCTCGAGAATTGCGAGCTAGCGAGCGAGACTGCTTTCGAGGGCCCGTGCGAGCAGGTGGGCGAGCCAAGCGGTGCGCTCGAGACGGGCAGCGGCAGCAAGAGCGGCGGCGACCAACAAGTCGAGCAAAACGGCGTTGGCCGCCACGAGCGCCCCCAGAACAGCGGCGGCGGCGGCGGCGGCCCTGAAAGCAGCAGCAGCAGCCGCTGCAGCCTCGAGGCCGGCGAGCCAGGCGCCAAGACGAAGTGTCAGCAGCCGGCGGAGGGCGACGGAGAGGAGGAGGGCGAGGGCGAGGAGGAGGACGACAAGAGCAGAAGGACGCGCACAAACTTCAACGGTTGGCAGCTGGAGGAGCTGGAGAAGCAGTTCGAGATTTCCCACTATCCGGATGTGTTTCAGCGCGAGTCGCTGGCCAACAAGCTCGGCCTGATCGAGTCACGAGTTCAGGTGAGTAGTAGGCTGCCGTTTGTTTCAGGTGTTTCGTGGTGGCGCTCGGCTGTGTGTGCTGTTTGCGCGGCGGCAAGCGGGCCGCCTGGCTCGCCGCGGAACTCCAACGGGCCAATGCAATGGGCAGGCCGCTTGGCTCGGGGTGGGCAAGTTAAAACGTTTAAGGTTTTCGCTGCCAACGGATCCTTGGCGGCGGCGGCCGGTTGTTTCTGCATGCTGTTTTGGGCGAAAATTGTTTTCCTATGCTGGAGCTAGCGAGCAGTTGCGAGTTGCGAGTTGCGATTCGAGCGAGTTGCATGTGAAAATGATGGGGATAATTGCTGTTGGTTGGTGATTGTAATTATAACTTCTCTAATGACTCGACAACGAGCGAGCTGCTGCTTTGGCCGGCTTTGGCCTGAGCGAGCAACATTTCAACAACTCAACACCAGCCGACCGGTCCCATTAGCATGGCCGCGCCAGTGATACCTTGGCCGCTCCCCCGCGCGCACCAATGACAAGCCGGCCGGCCCAGCCTGGCGGCCCGCCTGCCAGCAGAGAGGAGGCGCCGCCCCTCCTCTGGCCGCGGCGACAGGTGAGCCGCAGCTGCATCATTAGGCTCACCTGTTGTGCGCGCTAATTAATTAGCCGCTGGCCGGCCGGCTGGCTGGCTGGCTGGCTGGCTGGCTGGCGATATAGGCGGCTGCTTCGGCGCGCGCGGGACCAAAGCAAACAAGGCGGAGGCGGCGCGGGAGTCGTGCGCGCGCCCAGCCTCCCCCTGCCGCCGCTCGAGGCCGGAAACGAAACAATTAAACCTGCTTCGCGCTCGCTCGCAACAGTTGGCCCCGTTTGTATCATTGTTGCCGTTGCCGCCGCCGCCGTCGGCGCCAATTATGATAATTAATATCCAGCCCAGGCAGTGGGGCGCGGGGAGTGGAGAGCTGAGAGCTGAGAAGGCTGCTCGCCGACTCAGCGCGAGACTCCTCCTCGAAGCTGATGCGCCCAAAGGCGAGCAGGGGCGGCCCAATGCGCGCACTTCCAAGGGCGAGATGGGAGATTTGGGAAAATGATAATTCCGCCCAGAGAGCTGGCTGGGCCCATTCGGGCTCAAGTTGGCGCGAACTCGAACTCGAGCTCAAATCCGAACTCAGAGTCGAACTTGGACGCAAACTGGCCGGGCTAAGCGCAAACTGAACGCAAGGAGCGAGCGGCGAGCAATGGCCGGCCGAAGTTGCGCTGGCCGGCCGGCTGCTCGGCGCCGCGAGTCTCGCCAAGAGGCATGAGCGGCCGGAGTTAAATTGAATTGGCCAGCCATTGGATTGGATTGGATTGGATTGGATTGGAATCAGCGGCCAGCAAGCTAAGTGGCTCGCGCTTGCATTGCAGTCGGCCGTTTGCTGTTGGCGCCGATGCGCTCCACTTGGCTTCGAGCGGGAGCGCGCGAATCAATTAGCCTGCGCAAGTGGCCGGCCGGCTCGGGTTACTCGCCCAAAGGGGCTGACACTTCGCCCCTCGCCTCCAGCGGCTGGAGCGCAAGCTCAGCGTTTGAGTTAGTTGAAACTCCGCTCGGCTCGGCAGGTGACTTTTGCGCGGACTCAAACTGCGCTAATCCAAGCTGAGCGAGCCAATTTCGGCCAGAAACAATAACTACACTCTGGCTTGCCTCAACCAAACTGGCTGAGTTGTTGCGCCTTACTTGGAGCGCAACAACTTTTATTGTTGCGCCCGCAAACAAGTCCATCGGCGCTATCATGTTGTTGATGTTGTTGTCGCTGTCGTTTTCGCCGCTGCTCTTGCTGCCTCCTCCTCCTCGGCAAATTCCTCGCAGCCAAGCAAAGTCGGCGCTGCGCCGCTAGAGCCATTTGCTCGTCATTATCTAATAATAATAAATCGCTAAATCAATCATACCTGACGCGGCCGACTGCGTGTTGGGCGCGAACAGCATGAAGTTGGCTCCGTTGGCCAATTTGCTGGCTGCCGGCGGCAGGAGCAGCTGCGCCGCTCTCGGCTGGCGCGAATCAATTGCGCGCCCATCGGCCGGCCGCAATGCGCCTATTTGCGTGCGCCGCTCGGCCTAAAAACGAGCGGCCGAGTGGAGTCGAGTGGAGTTGAGTGGAGTCGAGTCGAGTCGAGTTGAGTGAAGCCGAGTCGAGCGGAGTCCAGTCTGGCCAGCCAGCAGCGGGCGCCTCCGCCAGGCCAGCTGCGTGCGCCCTTTTTAGGCCAACTTGCGGCGCCGCCCAAGGAAGGGCGGCCGGTGGGGCAGCAGCAGCAACAGCAACAGCAGGTTACATCATAATCGTAATCGCGCTCGATGCAGGCAAACGCTCATGCCAATTGGCCAAACAAACTCATCAATCCCAGGCGGCCGATGCAGCCGAACTGGCCGACCGCTGTGCAGCGCCGCGGCTCCTCCGCCCGAGAGGCATTGTTGTCTGGCGCAGATTGAATTACGGCCAAACACTTGTTAACAAGCCGGACGACGACAGCGCCCACTCGGCGCAAATATCAATTTTTCGCCATAAACTCGCCGCTCGCTCCTCGCAGCTCTCAGCTCGCAGCTCGCGGCCAGCTAATTGAATCGCAAAGGCCAGCCAGCTAGGGCGGCCGGGCGAGAACTTGATTGATCGGCCCCCCTCCTCCTCCTCCATCCGGCCGCCAGCCCCAAGGTGAACTTTGCGCATCCTTGAACTTGCGAGCTTTCACTCGTCTTGTTGACTTTTGGCCGTCGGCTTGAAATTGAATCATAATTGGTCCTGCCGGCCGCCCCATTCACCAGGTGAGCGGCTAATTGAGTTGTTGCCGCCCTCCGCTTGCAGCTGGGGGCGCGCGCGCTCTGGCGGCGGCGGCGGCGGCGGCCTGTGAGCGCGCGCGGGCCAGCTGGCCGCCGCCTCGCCCATCAATCATGTTGCATGCGCTCGCGCCTCCGCCTAACTCGGCGCCAAAATTCAATCTCCGCCTGTGTCACAATGGCGGCGCTACGAAGGTGCCGCCGCCGCCGCCGCTGCAGCCGGCCGGGCGAGGCGCGAGGGCGCCCGCCGCTCCCAGGCGGCCGCCCGATGTCTGGCTTGCGTGCTGGCCGGCCAACCCGCTGTTTGCCTTGCTAACAGCTCAATCGGCCGCCCCAGCACAGCACTCGAGGCCGCCGCCGCTGCAGCCGCCGCCCGAGTGACAGGAGGCCCCCGATCGTCCGGCGGCCCTGCGAGCCTGGGGCGCACATCCGGGATGCGCGCGCGCAGACCAGCTCGCACGGCCGCCGCTTAGGCGAAATTATCATTTAAATTTCATTGTCCTCATTAATCAGCGCCCGGCTCCAACTGCCGGCCGGCCAATTCAATTAAGTTTTCAAATTTAATCGTCATTGTTGTTGTTGTTGTTGTTGCTGCTGCTGTTATGATCATGATTATGATTAGCCAGCCGCTCATGGCGCCGCCAGCTAGGCGAACTGGGCGGAGTGCGCCGATCCGCCGCCGCCTGGCCGAGCGCTCGCCTCGCCTCACCTCGCCGGCAATAAAGCCGCCCGCTCGCCGCTTGATATCAACATTATAATTATAATATATGCATCTCCATTCCGATTGCCATTCCAGTTGCAATCGCAAATCTTGTTCACGGCGCCACTCGGCCGGCCCGATGGGAGGGAGCAGCAGAGGTGGAGGTGGAGGTGGAGGCTCGCCCGCGATCAGCTCCATCGCGGCCAGCCATGAATTGATTCCGGCCGCTCGCAAGACTAAAACTGCCCCCAGTTGGCTAGCTCAGCTGCCGGCGCCAGTCTTCCTGTTGCCGTTTGCTCGCTGATCTGGGCTGGCAGGTGATTGATGCGATTCTACGCGCATTTGCGCGCTTCAAGCAAGAGCGGCCGGCCGCTGCCATTGTTCTCCGCCGGCCTGCCAGCCCAACTGGAGCGCTCGTTGCGAGCGGCGCCTAACTGGCTGCAAGCGAGCCGGCGAGCGAGCGCAATCTTCACTGCGCGTCCCCCCTCCTCCATGTGGGTTCCGCCGGCCGGCCGCCCGCCCGCAAGCTCGCAGCCAGGTGCGCGAGCAAGGAGAGGAGAAGCTCCAACTTCCTGCCTGTGAGCCAATTGATTAGCCCCCCCCCCATTCGCTCGCATGGGAGCCGCCTATATGAGCGCGCGCGACGGCCAACAGGTCGCCGCTGCCGCCGCCGCCGCCGCCAGCTGCAGCCGAGCCCGACCAAGCGGAACCAACCGGCCGATTCAATATCCTCCGCTGCGCCTCGCCAGCCCAGCCAACAGGAGCGGGCCATTCGAACGCGGCGTCGCCATTAATCTTGGTGGCGCCGCTTGCTGGCCCACTCGGCGGCCGCCTATGCGCGCAACCGGCTGGCCAGCCATTTGGGCCGCCGATTCCATTGTGCCCCTCGCGCATTTGAATCGAGCCCACCTTCAGCGGCCAGCCTCACTTGGCGGCGGCCGAGCTGGCCGGCCGGCCGGCTGCCTCGCTCGCTGGCTCCATTAGCTGAGCGCGTTCGTGGCCAAGCGCGAATAATGAAATTATGATAATTATATATACACACATTTGGCCCCTCCGCTCGCCACTGTAAAGTTGCAATTTATTCCTCTTGTCGCCAAAACAACAGACAAACAAACAAACTAACAAGCGAACCAGCGCGGCGAGAAATATCCAACCAGAGAACAGGGAGCTCAGTTGGCTTCAACCTTCCTCCAAAAGGCTCTGGAGAGTCATGAGCGGAGTTAGCCTAGCTTAGCTCCCTCGAGTTCCGCGCCCAAAAGGCCACCAGTAAGCTCACCTTTGCCGGCTAGCCTTTAAATTAACTTTTGATTCTAACCGCCGAGTTGAGTGCTCCGCCGCCAACTTTGGCGCAGGCACCGGCAAGAACATTAATTATCATCATAATGATAACTATTATTATAATCTTAATTATTGTTTCCTCGCGCGCCAACTGCCCCCCCCCCTGGCCAGGTTAGATCATCTCGGATTAGTTAGTTTGTTTGTTTGTTCGAGTGCTTGTTTGTTTGTTTAGCTACCTTGAAACGTGCGCGGCGATTAATTCCATTTGCTTGGTTTGGAATTGAGCATCGCTGTTACAATTTAAATTGTCTTCCAATCTCCGCGGACTATTCGAGCGCATCAAGCGGTTTCGTTTCACCTGCCGCTTAATTGGTTCGCTCGCCTTACGCTAACAAAACCTGCTAGGATTTATAGTTTGTTAGCCAATTAGGCTCCAAATCTGAGCGAGCAATTAATAACAATTAACCGGGCGAGCAACATAATGGACCTGAGGTTTCTCTCCATTGAAGCCATCGTGCGGTTCTCTTGCCGCAAGTCGGCCCTTTTAGGCGGAGAAACAATTGCAACCGCCACCATTGTTGTCCCCCTCCCTCTGTCGCTCTTGTGGCGCCCGGCTGGCTACCTGCCTCTTTACCAAGGGGCACTGCTGCTGCTGCTGCTTGGCCCAGCGTTGATCCTGGGCCCTGCGAGCCAGCCACCTCCTCGGCTCTACCTGCGCTCCCAATTATTGATATACATCAATGTCAGCACAGGGGCCAGGCCAGTTGTGTGTGCGACTGGTTTTCTGTGGGGCCGATGGGTGGGCTGCCAACGATGGCTAGCCACTAGAACTATACAGTTGCGTGCGCTGGTTAATTGTCGTCCACAAGCAAGCCGGCTTTGTCGCTAGCTACAATGTTCCCTTAGTGATACGCGAACACTTACTTGTAACCATCCAAAATCTAGCCGCAACAACAACAGTAACAACAATTTCACCCTAAGCTTTCTGTTCTGGGCCTCCGAAGGGAAGAAACAATGAGATAATAACTTGTCCTGCTATTATTATTTCGGCTATTCCATTATAGTTCCTACAAGAGCACGTCTGTTTGCGCGCGTTTGTCCGCAGAAGAGAGAGAGAGAGAAACGCCGGCGCTTGGGAGAAGGCACTATGAGCCAACTAATAGTTTACCTAGAGTACCTCCAGTATCAATATCCCCCTCCCAAAATTAACCATCACGTATTTCGGCTGGCTAGTCACGAATCTGTATTGTGCTATGTGTGCGATGTTCCATTTAGAATTGTATTTTGGCCTCAACCAGAATAAATGGCAAAATTGTTATTCTTTCGAGAGCTAACACAGTGGCCAATATAGGAATTCTACCTTTGCACTATAAGTTCCTTATATTTCTACACCATCAACCATGGTGGCCGGGTGTGTTCCGTTGGAATAGTTGTCTTGGCGCCGGACTTGAGGAGCGACGCTCGCATTCCTATCGCATCCTAACTTGGATCCTCAACCTAACTCGGCTAGCCCATCTCTTTTTAACCTGGAATTGCGCACCCCACCTCCATCTCTGGCCACACTAAACTGTGCTGATTTGCTCAAAGCTAGCCCGTGTGTCCAATTACTTTTAGCAAGGATTGACCCCTGTAGGTGCTGATTATATTCATGAACCATCCTAACGAACAAACCTGGTTTTGTTGATCTTAGCTGAGATCTAATCCAAACTCTTGGCAAGATCTCAATCAGAGATAGCGGCTAGGGCCATTGTTAGCTCAGCACAAGTCAATTTAATTGTTATCTCTGGCGGTGTGCCTGCTTCTGCTCTCTACCTTAAGCCACTACGGTGATAATCTACTGCCCCTGTACTTGATGAGCATACTGGAGCCGTCTGGCTGGCCAAGTGAACGATCTAATTTTAGCGCACAATTGTTTGAATCTTCATCCGCCCTCACAAAAGCCTAAGGGAGTCGGCAAATAACTTAGATTGGAAGCTCTGATTAGATCAAACAGCATCCTTTGTTTGCCATGAGTTCGAGAGATATGTAAATTTCGTTTTAATTGAGAGTCCAACGTTACAAATGGAGCCTCCATTTGAGAGAAAAGTGGTGGCCTGCATTCGGGTGCAATTCGTCATCTCAGTGCAACATTGTTTTTGTTCGCTGAAAACTGAAAAGTTCGCTGCTCCCGCACAATGCTGTACTCAATTCGTGCTCCCTATATCAGCGTGCCTGTCCACGCAAACCTTATATTTTATCGGTAGAACGAGGACGACCAATGCTATCCTCATCGCCTGTTGACAAGTGATCAAATTGAACTAAATTGAAACCTCCTTGTTCCTTGCCTCGATATAGGTCTGGTTTCAAAATAGACGCGCAAAATGGCGCAAAAAGGAAAACACCAAGAAGGGACCTGGCCGTCCAGCTCACAATTCTCACCCGCAAACCTGCTCTGGGGATCCCCTATCAGCTGACGAGATACTCAAGAGGGAGTGCGAGCGGCGCGAAAAGAAGCTCCGCAAGCAACTGGAGCGACAGGTTAAACGATATCTCACCACCAAATTGAAGTCACAATCGAGCCTCCAATCAGCCGCGAGCTCCCAAGTCTTTGATGCCAATCAACAGTCTTCAATCAATGGAAGATTGTCACGTTGTACTGGAGAGAGCGCGGACACCACGAGTAGTTCACTGCCAGTCAACATAGGCTGCAATGATATGGATGAATTGGATGGACCAGGTTCCATCTGCAATAGCGACGACAAGACTTGTGCGAGCGAAAAGCCCCCAAACCAAACAAGCGAGATCTCTGAGGATTTTGGCAACAATCCCCAACAGCAACAACTTTTAGCTGGCATAAATAACCTTCAACAGGCACAAACAGTCATTGAACAGATTGAAAACACAGTTGCCGAATTGAGGACCTTGAATTGTTCAAAGTCTAGCAAGGACTTGTTTGGTCATGAAACCTGCTCGATATTGTGCAATGACAATCTGATACAAAGTCGTGGAATAATTAGCAAAATTTTATCCCAAAACGAAACCATTGATTCACTACTAATAGCTTTGGCCGATTCTAAAAATAACAACTCGTCCAGGAGTAAATATAAGCTATTCAATAGCTCGGCATCTTCCACCGTTTCTTCGTCACAAAACCGTCATCGATCTTCCAATGCCAAGAGATCTGATCACGACAAACGGAATTCGCTCTCCAACAATAACAACAATCATGGATACATTGGCTACCATTGTGATACGAGTACAATTAATAGCAGCGATGATGATTCAGAGGACAACGAGGAAGATGGAAATGGGCTTACAATGAACAGCACTGGCATCGGCGAATTGAACAAGAGCTGCGGCAGCAATACAACAACTACAGCCAGTGGCAACACGAACAACATTTGCAATAACTTACTCACACCTGATCTGATATCGCATAATCTCAAGGCAGCAACTCTACTAGGTAACAATTTAACAGAATTTCTACACCAGCAGCAGCGTCAACTACAATCGGGCCAACCAGCACTGATTAGCGGTTACTATCAGCAGCATCATCTGTTTCCTCAGTTGGCAAATTCAACTGGAAATGGCTCTCTCACAGCACCAAACTCACTGCCACCTGTGAGCACGCCAAACTTAACTGTGCCCACCTCGCTGGCTCACCTGACCTCAATTGATTTGGTTGCCCATCAAGCTCTTGCTGCTGCTGCTGCTGCAGCGGCAGCCGCTGCCTCAACAAAAACCTCAACCAAAAACAATCTTGACGATAATAACAACAGGAATGGCAATGGTCATTGTGATATAAGAAGATTGCTTCCATTTGCAGCACTGGCGGCCGCAACTGCCAATAATACCACTACTAATCTACGTGATGATGATCCTATGACACTTGGGCACAATATATCAAGCTTCAAAAATGGCGTGATCAATGGTGGCATCAACGATAATAATAATCCAACTTCAACTCTGATTCCAGCTCAGCCAACCAATGCGCCGACAAAAAGAAGATCCTGTAACGGCGCTGGCAATAGGAGAACCATGGTAGATAACGACTGCCTAGCTAGACAGGATATCGATCATCAAGTTTCAACCGACATAGCAAACTCAGCGTCTTCGAGCGGCACTTTGAGTGACAGCGATCAACCAAAGCATCGCACCGATTCAATTGCAGGTAAACGGAGACGATTACAGGAGCAACAAAATTATCATCTAGCTGCAACACAATTATATGCCAAAGCAATTCAACAGCAACAGAGCAATGGAGGCAGCAGCAGCAGCGATAGCAGCATGAAGCAAGCCATTTACAATTCAGCAGGAAATGGATATACATTAGCGCAGCAATTCGCCCAATCTGCGCATCCTTCGTTTGCTGCAAACCAAGAATCCTTGTTCGGCAGCCTCAGCGCCGCCCAACAGCAACAAACCCAACAACAGCATCAACTTCAGCAGCAGCAGCAACGGCAACAACAACAGCGCCAATTGAGTCCTCAACAACAGAGGTCATTCGAGTCCTTGTTTGCAGCCTCTAGAGCTACAGCGCAATCATTCAATGGTCAGCCATCATCGGCCAACCACAATCACGCACATCAGTGCCAGCAGCAAGCGGCTCTCCTGCAACAGCACATGTTCCTAAACCAACTGGCTATGGGCGCAAGCGCAGCAGCCAGTCCTACAAGCGACCTCTCAAACTCGTTCACCTCGCACAAGGATCTATTTGGTCCACTTAATAGCAAATCAGATGTTCATCACCCACTGTTGAATCAGGACCCGAGCCAATCGAGCGCTAGCTCGGCGGTCGTCTCTCTGGATTCCATGCTCCTGGCTCGTAGTCTGGCCTCATCACTGGCTGGTGCTGGTGGGCCGGGTGTTATGAGCGCAAGCTCGATGTTCTCACCGCAAGCGCCGCTCTTGGCCGCCAGTCAACACCAACAGGGCCAAACTAGTCAACAAGGGCACCTCAAACACGGACACCAGCAGCAGAGCGCGCTAGTGGGCGCATACGAGGCTAGTCTGAGGCAGCACCAGCAGAATGGGATTGAGATGATGTGTCAGCAAAATCAGGTTGCCGCCATGAGCTTTATTCATCACGCCCAGCAGCACCTGCAACTCAGGCTGGCTGCCACAGCTGCCGCTGCCGCTGCTGCTGCAGCAGCAGCTGCAAATGCAGGTCCAGTCTCATCTGGCTCCTCATCGGTTATCTCTTCGTCCTCTGTTACAAACTCGAAGGGCGCCCAAAACAGTGTCAACTCTGCGAACAATAACGAGATTTACCTGTTCTAAGGTCTCGCACGAATTTATGTTGACCAAAGCTCGCAAACTAGCCGCTTGAGGGGAGCACGCAAACTGGCTTCGACTCGTATGGGCGCCGCTCGAAGCTCTGTGGGCGGACCCATGGTCGTGCTTATTCCACCAAACTAGCACACACTGGGCCCGATTTAGCCGTGCTGATCCAAACTCGGCCGGAAGCTCCCAGAGTCCGTGTAAACCTTGCAATCCATGCAGGAAGTTGGGCGCTAGTTTCAACTATTCTAGAATGGGACGAAACGACGAGATTGCGATAGTTCAGGGCACACAAAGATCGTGATCGTTGCAATAGAATTTCGCAATTGGACTGACTTGTTGTTACGATTGGAGAATCAAACTAATTGATGTTATGTGTACGCCTCAATCATACGCAGATTGTTAACCTAATGCAAAGAGAAAAGCAACGCTAGACAATAACAACATGAGCATGAAAGTAGTATCGCCAATTTTCCAATCACTGTATGTCTATTTAGAATTATTGGGCAAGTTTTTGCCTGCACCAAATCACATTGAGTTCACAATGGGAACTTGTATGTCGGGTGGGCAGACATAAAAGTTCACGATGCTAAGTTTGAGTTGATGCACGGAATTGAATGGATGTCCATGTAGTCTAAACTACTTTGTTGCTCCACTGAATCTAGTGGAAATTATTCATCATTATTCTATTATGATGACACTAGTGTATATGTAAGCTCGTCTGTGTGCGTTAGGCTGGCCAGCCAAAATCACGCTGACATGATATATAGATTTGCAAGCTAGCAGGAGGCTTTGCCCGGCTGGCAGCCGGAAGGATGCTGTCCGCGCGAAATGGGCCCGCGCGCAGCCGCTCGAGTTTGGTTGGATTTGGGCAGTGGGTTGGAGGTTGCAGCGGGTTGAGCTTGTTGGCCGGTTGGCATGTAATAGAATTGGAATTGAATTTTCGTCGCTTTGCGCAATGTTGGCCTCCCTTTCGGCGGCCGCTTGGTCTAAATTGTCGGCGCAAGGGGCACCCCCCCAAATTGGCCCCAACAAAGTTGCATCGGGATTGCAAATCACGAAACTAAGCGAGAAAACGAGAGCAACAAACCATTTAGATCGCTATCTGCTCGCTTCCAAATCCGCCATGTCCCTGATAGTTGGCAAATATTGTTTGCCCATCTCTCGCTGCGCTCCTTCCAGCGCGAGCGAATGAAGTCATACTGTTGTTGGAATTAGAGCGTCCCTTTGGCCAAACTCCTGCCTCGAACCCGAAACGACAAGCCCCTCTCGTTGGCCCCTCGTTGTTGGGCGACGAGAGGCGGAAGTGGGCTGGGCGCCGGCGACGAGCTGGCCGCCCACTGGGCCGGCCGGATTGAATCGTCCTGGCCCATTGGCGGGCCGGCGGGCGGGCGCGTGGGAGCGGCAAGCGACACCAATTTGCGGGCCCAGCGGCTCACTTAACGTGGCCGGGCAGGCAAGTGGGCCCATTAACTTTTGGCACACTTTGCCAAAACAGATCATCATCGTTTATTAAGTTGGCACCCGTCCGAGAGAGTTTGCAGGCGAGGAAGGCTTTTGGCGCCAACAACAGAGTAGGGGCTGCGCAAGGAGGGAGGAAATTTGTCGCCAACTTGTAAGTTGTGTCGCCGGGTTTGTTTTCTGCTCGCGCAAATCGATGGAGGCGGCCCATGAAGGTGGGCACGTAGACTTGTGCGCGAACAGGGCCGCAGCCTGAGGAGCTTCGACTGGAGGCGGTGGCGACTCGCTGCGGACGACGTGCGCTCGTTTGGCCGCGCAACGGCTCGCCCGTCTCGGCTGGCCAGGTGCGCTCGAAATGTAACGGAGCGGCCGAGTGCGCGAGAGCTCATCAGCCAGCTCGCGGATGAGGTTTCAATTTTTGACGGCGCCCGGCAACTGGCCCTAATTGATACTATAGGACAGAAGCGGGCTCGACAGCTCATTGATTTGGCGCGTATAGCTCGCTCGCGGCGGGCTGGCAGATTATTTGCGCATCGGCGGCCATGGGCGCAATCATGGCTGGCCGGTCGGCGCAAACTGCACTGGAACTTGTCTTGCCGCTCGCTGTTTGGGCTCGCGCGCCGGCCGCAGATACGTGCCGGCCTGTCAATCGGACGGCGCCAATCAATCGGGCGCAGCGCCGCCAAGCTCCCGCACAAACGGCGGAGGCCCGCGAGCGGAAGCGGCGGCGGGATAAATTGAAACGGCAAGCGAGTTAATTGCGCCGACTCGCTCCTCAATGATCGATGGAGCGGCCCGCCAGTGGCCAGTGGATTCCGTCGGCGGCCGTTTTGGTTCGCGAGACAGTTGCTGCGGCTTGGCCCGCCTGGGCCTCTGTTTGCTGCCGGCCGCAAGTGAGCCCAAGCTCGAACTCGAGCCGCCCCGAGGAGACGAGCGACGGGATTTGCGGCGGGCGGCCGCAACAGATCCAATCCCATCCAATTCCATCCCATCCAAGCCCGTCCGATCAGATCGGCTCGGCTTGGGCTGGCCGGCAGCCCAATAATTGTTACTGCAGCCGCTCGCTCGCTTATTGGCTTCATGGGGTGTTAATTAGTTTTTGCCGGCAAAGCTCGGCGCGCCTCCCCTCTCGGCTAGATTATCAGCCGAGCGGCTCGAGTTGAGCGCAAATAAATCTTCCACTTGCGGCCCCGATTTCAGCGCCCCAGCGAGTCGCCCACCTTCCTCCTGCCGGCTGGCGACGGGCGGCCAGCCGGCCGGCCAGC
>Ga0268249_1000293_pt1 | contig 28835 bp, 21 predicted proteins | sample AgamicAtPe_FD_200257 | JGI IMG/M metagenome (GOLD analysis project Ga0268249, IMG submission 200257) | Agave microbial communities from Guanajuato, Mexico - At.P.e (v2) (version 3) | ecosystem: Host-associated > Plants > Phyllosphere > Phylloplane/Leaf | place: Guanajuato, Mexico | collected... | reverse complement strand
GTCGCGCGGGAGGCGTGCGATTGGGAGGGGAGATGGAGACGGAGATGGGTTAGTTGTTGGCCGCGCACTTGTCGCCCGCAGACGAGCGCCGCCCGCCTGCGCGACCGCTCATTGAATTAGCCGGCGCTTCCAGTGGAAGTGGAAGTGGAAGTGGAGGTTGAGGTTGAGGTAGAAGTGGAAATGGAAATGGAAGTTGGAGTTGCAAATGGAGGCAGCAGTGGAAGTGGAAATGGAAATGGAGGTCTCGCAGCGGAGGTTTGACTCGAAATGGAATGGGCATTTTGAGGGGACTGGCGCTGGAGCTTCGGCTCTGAATTGGGCGTTGGGCTGGCCAAGTCGGACGTCTGAGGGGCAGAGTGGCCGCGGGGTTGGCGGTCGTGCTGTCGCTGCAAACTCTCCTCAGGCAGCCAACTTGCAGCCGGCAACTTGCAGCTCGCATACAAATCGAAGCCGATGGAAGACAAATCGGCGGCCGGGCAAGCAAGTTGAAAAGTTGTAGCTCGAAAGGAGCTGCCAGTGTCAGTGGAGAGGCGCCACTACGAATCCAATAACAATGGACGGCCAGCCGGCAACCATCGATCAAGTCGGCGCGCCAAGTTGAGAGGCCAGCAATTGCGTCATCTTTCTCCTCCTCCTCAGTCCAGTTGGCAGTGTGAAATTATCGCTCGCTCTGTCGCCATGATGAGCCTGTCGGCGTTGGCGTTGGCATTGGAACTGGCATTGGCATTGGCGCCAGTGGCAGTGGCAGTGGCGGCGGCCGCCAATCGACTGCTTGCCGGCCAGCCAGTCGGTCTGCTTCCGGCGCCGGCGGAGCTCCATTAGTGGGGCTGGGCGCGCGTGTTGTGCCTGGTGGCGGCCAACTGGGTTTGTTGCGCCGGCTGGCAGCGTGCGGCCAACAAATTAAGCGGCCAAACCAGGTGAGCGGCGCTCCGTGTGCTCGGCCGAGCGCGCAAATTGAGCGCAAACTGTCAAAATATTTCCATCCCGCCAGAAGGAGGCCACTGAATTTGAATGCGCTCGCGCTTGCGCTCGCACTCGCTCAAGCCTCCCTCCTCTCCGCTCGACCGCCGAGAATTGGAGTGGCCGAGCTCAGAGGCGAATCCAAATCCAAGCGCGAATGATTCAAATCAAAACTAAAACGAGAATCCAAAGTCGAGAAAGAACAACAATGGGCGACAAATTCGCACTGTTGCTCTGGGGCGCAACAACAAAGGCCACATGGCGGCCGCCACTCACCTTGTTCCTGGCGCGGAATGAGTCCAGAGCGCGTAATGTTTATGAGCGGCGGCTCGACCGCCTGCATGTTCCCGATCACAAGGCTGATCGAGTAGTTTACCTGTTTTTTCCCGGCCCAATTCCAAGTTCCAGTCCAAATTTCAATTCCAATTTTAATTCGAACAATCCAAATCCAAATTCAGTTTAAGTTCAAATCCGAATTCAAATTTCGCTCGTCGCCGCCAGTTAGTCTCATGGTTGCTCTTTTTGGCGCTCGCAGAAGCGGAGGCGATAACTTACGTTCGACTGGCCCAAGTTTTGCCATGTGAATATCAAATCCGACTGGTTGTAGCCGAGAGGAATGGTGAAGCCAAGCGGATACGTGTTTATATTGCCATTGGTAACGTAGTTAATCCGCGTGTCTATGCCTGTTGTTTTGTTGGAAGTGGACGTCGATTTGGCGAGTTAGTCAGTTTGTTTGAGTCGGCGGCTCAGTTAGCGCTCAACTCGCTCCAGCCGCCCCCTGTAACCTGAGCTCTCGTCTCAACGTTGCTCTGGCGGCCACGAGGTCGCCAGCCAGGCAAGCCGAGATGGGCCGCCGCCAGAGAGGGCCGCTCTCACTCTAACATGCGGCCCCAACTGGCGCTAGTCGCGCTCGCTGCCCTCCTCGCCTCAAGCGGCTCGGCCGCCACCCAGCCGGACCTCAAGCAAAGCCCCTACGTCTACACTCGGCTCAGATATGACCAGTACGCGCTCAAGGTGGCCAGCGCCTTTCAGCGGCAAAACACGCACGAGGAGGAGGAGTTTTACGCAAGCAACGGGCTCAGATACTTCCTAAATCCAAGGCTCAACGGAAGCGCAATCACGGAGGACGATCTCATACTCGAGGCCCTGGACCAAGTTTACAGGAGCCGCCTGTTGCAATCCTACGTTCAAAGCTACGCGAAGGCCGAGCAGCGGGCGCTGGCCGCCGATAGGAGGCTAGTCTCGGCGGACAGGTGCAGGCGCGAACTGGAGTACTTGGTGCGCAAGTTGAACTCGACTGGGCTTGCGGATTGCGAGCGCAAGCAGGGGGAGCCGGCCGCGCTCGATCCAGAGCTAGCGAGCTTCTTCGACTCCTTCGGAACCCAAGAGGCGGGCCTCCTGATGGGCAACTACTACTGGATCGGCGACTGGACCCAGTGCAAGCGGCGCCACATCCTCGACCTGAGGCCCAACTCGAACTCGGCCGAGAGCTCCTCGGGCGCGGAGGAGCCGATCAGCTTTACCGGCCGCTACTGTGTGGTGGCGCTCAAGTCGGCTGCCTGGAACGAGAAGATCGAGCGCAAGGTGGCCAAGCTGGACGCGACCAACTACTTTGCCTACCCAGACCAGCGCCACCACTACAGGCAATTCTTCCGCATTCAGGTGGGCGTTTGTCTGCCTGAATCGTGCGACTCGACGCTGGTCGACTGGCAGCCGGATGCGGTGCGCCAGCTCGCCGTCCACAAGCTCAAGGCGCCCTTCAACTCCTACCAAGTGGCCGACCTGTACTGTTTGCCCGACGAGACGAGCGACCTGAGACGGGCCGACTCGTCCGGCCGCCTGCTGCTTGCGCTCGCCTTTGCCTGGCTGGCCGCGCTGCTCGCGGCCACTGCGGCGCACGCGCGCCAGCTGAGAACTAAGCCGGCCGGCGCCCCTCACCGCCTGCTCCTCTCGTTGTCGCTCATCGAGAGCTTCCGGCGGCTCGTGGAGGTTAGGGAGCGGAAGGGGGGCGGCGAGCGGGCGGCGCAGAGCAACGGCGAGCGGCAGCAGGAGCAGCAGCAGGGGCGGCCGGCCCGCCTCGGGCCAACCTCAACCGGCGACCTGGCCTTCCTGGACGCCATCAAGGTGGCCATCATGCCCGCAATCCTGGTCGGCCACGTAGCCATGTTCTCCTTCCAGCTAAGCAAGAATGCGCTCGACTTTGAGTCAATCCCCTGGCTCTGGTTCAACTTCCTCGCCTCAACAACCTTCTACGTGGACTGGTTCTTCTGCATTAGCGGCTTCATTGCCTCCTACTCCATGTTTGCAACCAAACTCGTTTACACGAACACCGCCGGCCAGTGGCTCTACTCGCTATTCCACCGCTACTGGCGACTCGCGCCCGCCTACCTGCTCCTCTTCTGGTTCAACCGCTCGCTCTACCACCTGACCGGCTCGGGTCCAACCTGGGACTACGCGACCAGCGGCCAGGGGGGCCGCGCGGTGTGTCAGCGCGAGAGTTGGCTGATTCCGCTTACTCTAACGCAAAACTGGCACCCGCTCCACCAGGAGTGCGTGATGCCCGCTTGGTACATAGCAAACGACATGCAGTTCTACCTCATAACTCCGCCGCTCCTCATCCTCCTCGCGCGCAAACCAACACTCGGCTGGCTGCTCGTGGCCGCACTCGTCCAGGCGAGCATAGTTGCGCGCGCAACCTTCTACCTGGTCGAGCAACGCGCCCAGCACGTCGCCCTCCTGCGCCCCAAGTTCGACCTCCTGATGCGCAACAGCTGGGACCTCCACCAAGCCTACCTGCTGCCCCACTACCGGCTCGGCCCCTACCTGCTCGGCCTGCTCGCCGGCCACTACAGCCACCAGGTGCGCGCCGGCCACTGGAGCCCGCTGCCCTTCCTGCAACGCAAGCCGAGCCAGGCAAGGCTGGAGCTGGTTCGCGGCTCGCTCGCCTACTTTGCGCTCTACTTGGCGCTAACGATGAACTTCTGCACGGGTTTCGCGGACAAGCTGCTGCCGCGCTCGATGGAGCCGAGCGCAAAGTACCTCGTTGCGCTCCTGTTCGGTCCGAGCCATACGCTTGCAAGCCTCGCGCCGGCCCTCCTCATGAGCTGCCTGGCGCTCGGCCAGTGGCGTTCAGTGCGCGCCTTCATGCAGCGCCCCTGGTGGCGGCGCCTGGCGCGAATAAACTACCTCGTCTACCTATACCAAGTGGAGCTCATCAATTGGCTCAGGAACAAGTCGGGCAAAATTCCCGAAGTGAACGCCCAGGAGGAGGTGCAGTTTTTCGCCTTTGTCTTGCCACTCGTTTGCGCGCTCGCCTTTCTCGCAACGCTAACCATCTCGAACCCGCTCGACCGGCTCGAGCGCGAGTTTGTGGGCGCGCTAGTGATGGGCCGCGCGCGGAGGCAGCCGTTGCAGCGAGCGCCCGACCCGCATCGGCCCGCGAGCCACGCCCCCGAGGCGGTGGAGCTGGTGGGCGCGGCGGCGGCGGCGGGCGCGCCCACTGGCTGAGCCGCAAACAGGATGTGTGCGAGCGGGGCGCTGAAGGTTGCGCGTCATCGTCGTTGAGAGGCGAGCTTCAATTTTGCTTCAGCAAAGGCCAACTTGAGCGAGCTCGAGGGGCCACAATGGGGCGAGCGTGGGCTCAGCTTGATTCATTCAAATTTGGTTTGCCCGTCATCGGCGCTCAATCAGCCGGTCGCTCAAGGCTGCGCCCCTCGGCCAACAGGTGGGCTGCTTGCGTGAGTTGGCCGCATTACTGAGCGGGCAGACAAATTTGACAGGTTAATTCTGGCCCGAAGTGCGGCCGTCGTGCCCAAAGCTTGCGTTGGACAATAAAGCAAACTCGAACTAGAACTCAAACTCGCTTCCACCATCCAGCGCTGCTTCTGCCCGCCGCCCTGCTTTGCGCTCGCCTGTAAAGTTAAATTAAGTTTCACTCAATTGGCCGCCTGTGTTGGTTTTGGGCCGGCGCGCTAACGAGCCCACGAGGCTCGGCCGCCACTTCCTGTTGGCGCATTGTGCGCGCCGAGTGGGCGCTTTGCGGCCGAGCGCGCACGCAACAATTAGCGTTCCTCTCGCGGCCGCCGTTTTATGGGCCGGCCGCTGCGGCTGCTGCTGCTGCTGGCTGCTGGCTGCTGGCTGCTGGCTGCTGGCCGCCGCTGCTGCAGCGCGAGGCCGGCCGAGCGAGAGGGTTCGGCGCAGCGGCGGCCAGAGTGGATCAGCGCGGCCTTTTAATTGCCGTTTAGTCGTCTTATGGTCGCTCGTTTAATGTCGCTCGCTTTGAATGCTCGCTGGCATCCAAAGCAGGCTCCGTCCGCCCGTCCGTCCGCCCGAAGGCCGAGCTGGCCGCTCCAGGTGCTCGAAGGCGCCTCTCGCGTCCGTCTATCTGGCTGCGCATCTCGCGGCCCTGAGCGCGGCGACGGTGGCAGCGAGCGGCAAGCAGCCGGCAGCAAGCGGAGCGGCCCAATTAAGCTGCGGCCGCGGCGAAATATTAATTTTTATCGCTCCACTCGAGCGGAGACTAAATTGAGTCTTTATCGCGCCATCGATCGGCCGAATCCGGCGCACTTGTCTCGCTGGCCGGCCGCCCTGCAAGCCGCAACCTGCTGATGGCCTCAAACGAGCCCATTTGGCCAGATTGGCATCGGCAACTTATCGCAGCGAGATGCGCGCGCTCGATAAGCGGGCGTGTGAATTCCAGCCACTCGGCGAACTCCCTCCGCTGGCCACTTTGCGTTCGAGTGGCGCCGATTTGGGGCAGCGAGCGGCCAGCGGCGAGAGTTGCGCGCGCCGCCGGGCCGCTCGGTCGCGGCCGCCCGGACGGGCGAGTGGGCGGCGCCGCCCGCCCGGCCTAAACAAACAAGCGATCGATTTGCGCGCCCGCCCGCCCGGCCAACAGCTCTCGCCGCTCCCCCTCAAACGCCAGTTGCTCGCCTCCGCAAGCGAAACCTGTCGCTCGCTCGCTCGCCCAGTCTTGTCGGCCGAGTCGTGATTTGCGCCCGCCATCCATCTCTGGCCGCCGACTTGGACTTGAAACCGCAAAGAGCCCCCCACTCAAAGCGCGCATTCTTCCTCTCGCGGCGCACAAGTTCGAGGCGGGACTCGAGTTCGAGTTCGAGTTCGATCGAGCGCAGGAAGCCGCAAGCTCGAAATTAGCGCCAATGGCGAGCAAATTGTTCCCGCGCTCGCCGAGCAGCAGGAGGCGGCGGCTCGAGTGGCCCTTTGTTTGCTCTGCCCCTCTCTGGCTGCCGCTGCCGGTCCTCCTGCTGGCCGCCGGACACTCGACTCAGGCCAACTGAGGCGATTTATCGGCCCACTTGTGTGACATTCGCCGTGCGCGCTCGCAGCGCCCCCGCTGTCAAAACAGCCGGACCTGACTTGTTTATTGACTGGCCCGCTGGGCGTCGGGCGGCTGGCCGAGCAGCGGAGAGGCCTCGTCGGGGGCGCTCGGGGCGGAGAATGCAAATTCTGGCCCCGCAGCCATGAATGCTAAATTGGCCATTGATTTCCATTCCGTGCCGGCGCCAACAATGCGCCCGCCGAGCACAACAAAAGTCGCCCCCAAATCCAATCTCAGCCTCAGCCTCAGTCTCAGTCTCAGTGTGAGCTGCGAGCCAATCCGATTCAATTGGATGGCCAGTTGGCGGCCGCTTCCAGCGAACGACAATGGATTCAATTGTTGACGCGTCCAACGCGCCGCTCACGTTTCCAGCCGAAACTGCGCCGAGCGCGCTCATGCGCCTGTGCAGCCGCAGCCGCAGCCGCAGAGGCCAGCGGAGTCGTGTTGCTGGGCGCAAACTTTGGCGCTCGCTGCTCGCCTGTCGTGTTGGTTTTGAAGCGCGCAGATTGTGCGCAAGTGGAGCGCGCAAAACAAACTCGCCCGGCGCCGACTTGTTGCGGCGGCCGCAGCAGCCGCAGCAGGCCGACCGCCCGCAGTCGCAGCGGCCGTGACCGAGCCGGCCGCAGCGCGAGCGAGCCAAAGCGAAGGTGAACCATTCCATTTCAATTATTGCCGCCCGATTGCTCGCCGGGCCGCCGCTCTCAGGTGAGCGCTCGCCGGGCTGCTTATCTCGGCCCAGATCTGCCCGCCGCCCCGAGCGCAGGGTGATTTATGCGGCCGGCCGAGTGACACAATTGGCTCCACATCTGCGCCGCACATGCGGCCGCCCGCTAATTGGGTCTCGCCAGTCCGGTTTGGCGAGTCGGCGCAGAGCGAGCGAGCGAGCGGCCGGCCGAGTTGCGCAATCGGGGCGCCTCGTTGCTGGCCCACTTTTGCCGGCGAGCGGCGGAGCGGCGCCGGCGAGCTGGCGCCAGAGCGGCCAGAGCGGACGAGCTCGAACAATGTGCAAGTCGCATCAACTTTGCCCAAACTGAGCCGAACGCGAGCGAGCAGGAAGAGAGGAGCGAGCGCGACGAGTTTGGGGCCGAGTTTTGGGCGAGAGGAAGTTTTGTTTGGTTGCAGACGCTTGTTGGCCGAATGGAGTCGAGAGTGAGACTGTCGCGGGCGCTGCTGCTCGGCCTGGCGCTGGTTGCGCTGGGCGCGCCCGCCGGCCGCCCGCTGCCGGCGCTGGTTGCGCGCGCCACCGACTCGCTGGCCAGCCTGCTGGGCAGACAGGGCCAGCAGCAGCAGCAGCAGCAGCTGCAGCCGAACGCCGAGCTCGCCGCGCCCGCAAACGCAAGCGCCACCCTCCAGGCGCTCGGCCAGCGAAACATGGGCCAGCTCAACGGGCTGCTCCTCGGCCAACCGGCCGCCAGCCAACTCGCCAACTTAACCCAATCGGGCGCCAAGTACACCAGCCAAGTGCTCGAGGCGCTCAGCAACGTTGGCAAGGCCATCCAGCAGCAAATCTCGGCCGCCGGCCAGGTGCAGATCGTGGCGGCGGGCGGCGAGCAGCAACTCGGAAACGCGCGCAAGAACGAGTACCAGCCGCTCGAGCAGCAGGCGGCTGGGGCCAACAGCTCGCAGGCGGCGCTCGGCCAGCGCGAGCAAGGGGAAGCCCTGCGCCAGGAGATTGTGCGCCGCGCCGGCCAACTGCAACAGGTGGTGGCCAGCTCGATGGAGGCGCTCAAGAGCAACGGCGACCTCATTGTGCGCCGGCTGCTCGAGCAGCTCAACGCCAGACTCGACCTGGCCAAGTCGAAGGCGGACAAGATCATCAACGAGGTAAGTTGCCACTCTCGCAGCTCGCAGCTCTCAACTCTCAACTCTCAACTCGCAAACCTAACCAGCAGCCCCACTCGCACGAGCAGCCGGCCACCAACGAGGTCGGCCTCAAGGCGCTGGCAGCCATCAACCAGGGACTGAACAACCTGAACAACATCATCACCAACATAGTCACCAGGCTCGAGCTGAGCAAGAGCGAGCAGCAGCAGGCTGGTCTCGGCTCTCAGCGGCTTGCAAGCTCGCTGCTGCAACTCGAGCCGAGCAGACTCAAGCTGAACCTGCACCAAATCGGCCAGCACTTTTCCTCGGCACTGAACGCGGCCCAGCAGCAGCAGCAGCAACTCCAACAGAGACACTCGCTGCCAGCCGCCGCCGCCGCCGCCTCCGCGCCAAACAGGAACTGATTGATCCCTCGGGGGGAGTTTCAGCAATAAACTTACCTAGCAACTTTCTGATTTCGTTCTTGCTTATGTAGATGTTTATTTTGGGCAACTTTTGCTGCGCGGCCGCCGGCGCCGAGCTGGCCGGCTGCGAGGCGCCAAGCTCGCCCTGTTCGCGCTGTTGCTGGCTCGCCTGGTTGGCCGGCTGCAGCTCGCCGGCCGCCAGCCAGGCCAGCGCCACCAGCAGCCAGCCGGCGGCGCCAAGACAACAGCCTCTCAATCTCCACTCAAACATGCTCTCTCTCGCGCGCGCCTCCTTGCTCTTCGTCTTCGTCTACTTCCTATTCTTCTTCCTCTTCCTGTCCGCCTCCTCCCTCCTCTCTTCGGGCCCAAACTCGCTTCGGCTCTCAACTAACCTCGTTGGCCGCTTCACTCTGGCTCAGGGTTTCCGTTGGCGCATTTCGGCCGAGATGCTGCTTCTCCGGCGCCAGCTTTGCGTTTGAGCGGAAGAGGGACGGGCGCGGGCGAGGCAAACGGGCGGCGGCCCGGTGGGCGCATGTGCCGCAGCGCCCATCGGAAACGCGTCCACCCTCGAGCTTTGGCCCGTTCGTGTTCGCGTTTGCGTTTGCGTTTTAGTTCCTCTCTCGCTCCCTCGCCTTTGGTGCGGCTGGCCACACTGGCGCCATCTAGAGTTCGGCTCAGCGCACCTCCAAATGGCCGCCCCATGATGAACACCGGCCAAACCGGCCGCAGGCACTCGAGGACAAGATTTCAACAAATTTGAACCTCTTGGAGGAGCGACAGCTCGACCAAAGAGTATGACGCCGGAGAGCCAACTTAATCATCTCGATTTTATTCCTAACAACTTTCGCAAATTTAAAAGCTCGGGTGGTTTTAAGTATTGCACAGGCGAGAGTTGTCAAGGTCGGCCAACAGCAGCCACCTGGCCAGGGCAAGTTGACGGCCGGCGAGGCTCGTTAGCGTCTTATAGGCGGCGTATTCTGTGAATGCTGCAAATAGGGACTCGCAAAGGAGAGGGGGTGGTGGTCTTGGTCGAAGGGCGAGCGCGATGAGTGGGCGCCCGCCGAGCCGGAGGGAAAGGCCAACAGGGATGGGGTGGCCGCAATCGAGGGCGTCGACGAGTAGGTGCCCTGGCCTTGCAAACGCTGCAGGCTCGATTGGGCGGACTGGCTCGATTGGGCTCCAAAGAGGCTGCAACCGTTGTTTATCTCGCCCCTGATGAAGCGCTCCACCTTGTCCACGCAAGCGTCCTGGTAGTCGTGGATCCAGCGAACCCCGTTGAAGTAACAGATGGAGCGCATGTCTTCCGGCAGCTGGTCCGCGTCCGGCCAATGGAAGTTGTCCATGATTGGAATAATGTTGCAGTTGCTCGCCAAGGCCGCAACAATTTCCTTGTGAACCCAATCCTTGCACTCGAGATCCCCAATGCACCGGTCGAGAGCGTTCGGACTGAGCACCAGGATGAAGTTTCTAGCCGCTTTAATGCTGTCCAAGAGGTTGTTGTCGAACTTGCCAGCCTCTAAGCGCTCAACATCAATGAAAACACTGAAGCCCCTAAGCTGGAGGTGAACCTTTAAAAGGCTTGCAAGCTGACTCCCAGTTGCTCGCCGGTAGCTAACAAAGACGTCGAGAGTCTTGGCGCCCTCGCCGTTGGTTGAATTGAGCTCGCTCGAGGCTGCGGCCACTGCAAGTCTCTCCTGCAAGTCCTTGATAGAGCGGGCCAGATTTGCCTGGTGCACTGTGTTAGAGCATTTGCACTCCTTAAGCAGCTGATCCGTATCGAGCAGGTGGATGTTTTCCTTTGTAACGCCGAGCTGAATCATTGGGTAGATGTACTGGACAAAATCATGGCCGCTCGAGCTAAATAACGAGTGGAGGCCGGATTTGTCAACGGACGAGTAGTCGGCTATTCGTTTCAGATTCAACAACTCGCGCAAAAATCGTCGCCTTATAATTCCGTTCGAGATTCCAATATCATTTCTCAAAGCCTCCTCATCCAATTGCAATAACAGGTCGCCGTCAACACGACTCTCGCAAAAGGCCTGTTTGAACTTCTCAAAGCCAATCTGGCAAACCCACTCGAGCACATCCTCGCTCGTCCAAAGGGGCACCTGTTGCGACAGTTTGTGCGGCTCCTTCTCGCCAATCAACCTAAGCGCTTGGCAGGCAAACTTGGACGCTATTGCAATAGGCGAGCTGCCAACCTTTTTAAGCGGCTCAACTGCTCCAATTTCCTTGAACACCTGAGTTTGGGCTTGCTCGCGCTTTATATAAGCCTCCATTGCAAAATGAAAACAGGCCAAATTTCTCGCCTCCTCGCGCTTGCTCTCAAGCAATGGAATGAGTTTCCTCAGCCAACTAGCCGATTGACCGTGGATGTGAGATGTTGTGCTTTCGGCAAACTTTTGCGGCTCGTGATTTGTGACAAACGGCTCAACCAGGTTCAGAGTGCTAGACTTTAAAACGTCTGCTTCGATCTCTTGGTTTGCAACCAGAACAACGATAGCTAGACAAGCGTAATACTGAATGTTGTCGTCCTCGTTGAAGGCCAGAGGAAACAACCAAACGTGGGCCTTCTGTTCAATCATCATCTGTTGGCTGTCTGGGCCACCATAAAGAGCTAGGTTGGCCAGAGCCGAGGCACAGTGACGCAGTGTTTCGATGTTCGACGAGCGGCACCCATACAAAATGGCCTGCAATCCGCCCCAGGAGATGATCCGCGAACAAGTGTCTTCCGAGTGTTTGAACAAATGCTGCAATATCTCCGTTCCAATGATGGCGTGCATGTCGCTATGGTCGCTATGCTGCTGAACGTCATCTAATTTAGGGACCAAACTTTTTTTGTGCTTGCTTTGATTTGGCTGGCAATCAGGTGAAGTCCGTTGGTCGTTTGTCGTGTTTTGCTGGTCAATTTGAAACTTGTCCTGCTCACCTGAACAAAGTCGCTTCTCTGTAACTGTAGAGGATTGACGAATAAGCAATGAACGCGCCAGAAGCCGATGACTCTGGACACTCTTCATGGTGGTAAAGTTGCAAGCCAGCTTGATCACTGGATGTAAACCATTTTCCACAATATAATTGCGATTGTCTGAGGTTAAACACTGCGATAATAGCCGAGCACTCAAGAAAACAAGCTCCTCCTTACGCAAACAAGCCTCCTCCTCATCCAAGCCACCAGCCCCACTTGGATCTACAATGTCGAGCTCATTCTCCAAGTCAGAGTCGTCCTCTATCTCAGTCTTGTCCTTGTCAATCGAGCTCTCTTTGGCCTCCTCGTGACCATGCTCATGTTTAGCCTCGGGCTCATCCTTGTCATTGGTATTGTCTTGACTAGCGGGCGCAGTTTGCGTTTGCGTTTGCGTTGCGGACATATAGGACAGAGATTCCACTGACGTCGAGTCAAGTCCCAAATCCGAGGTTAGAATCTCACTATCGCTATCTTTGGTTTGGCCATGTGCCGGTGCGCTGGTCTGCTGTTTTACCGTTCCACTTGTTGCTTTCGAAACATTTGAAGTGACAGCATCCACCGATCTTACCACTTTCGACAGGTTTAGCTTCAAAGAAGGCGCTTTCTCCTCGGCTACCTTCGACTGCTGCATCTGAGATTCATTTCCTAGTCCAGCGATCAATCCTCGACTTTCTAGCTCAGGCGTGGCACTAACATCCGATTCCTCGAGCACAAATTGAGCTGCAGTATCCTCAACCTCGTTCATGAAGCCCAAAATAATGTCCAAACCTCCAGCCTCACGCAAACTGTTGCAGAGCCTGAAACCCAAATCGTCGCCACAAACTGGCACTGACCAAGCTTTTTCAATCATCTGGATCATAATCTCAAGCAAATCGATGGCCTCCTTAGTATCAAGGCAACCATTAAGCTTTTTGCATAGGTCGCTCATCCTCTGGTCGATGCGCTCTATCATGGCGGCTCTTCGGTGGTCTTGGCGCACCAAATTGGCGCCATCGCTCTTGGGCTCGGCTCGTCTTTCGATCTTCGAATTTTTAAGCTCGTTTATGTTCTCATCCAAACCCTTTTTGCCAACGTCGGTCGTGGTAGTAGTAGTAGTAGTAGTTTGCTCCAAGTGTTTATACTTTTCGGCTTGAGTTTTAGCCTTGTCAAGGAGATCTTTTATTCGTTCGCCACTCGAGCGCTCGTACCTTTCGGCCCTATTTTGGCCAAGATATTTGCGACTGAATTGGATGGTAGCTTGTGGCTCTCGAATAATGGAGTTGGTGTAGGTGGCGCACTCGTAGTTCTTGGAGCCGCTGGCAGAGTCGGATCTTTTGAGTTGGGACTCCATAGAGTGACCGCCTAGGGTTGAATTTTGCGGGCCAGAGCCAATAGGCGATAGAAGGCGTCGGCCAAACAGTCGGCTCGATAGAGAGATCGAGCCCCTGGCTTCTGATTGATCTGTTGAAATGAGAGCGTTTTCAAGTTCAGCAAAATCAGTCCCAATTTCTTTCACGAGCGAGCGGACGTCTGGCGAGGACAACAGTGGAGACGAGTTTTGAAACTTTGAATGGTCCGGATGGATTGTTGAGCTAGCCGTATCGTCAGACATCACTAGAGATGCTGAGGTTTTGAAGTGTCGGCTGCTGGTGGCCGACGAGTCCGATGAGATGGCGCCATTTTGAGAGCGCCTAGACATGGAAGCTGCCTCGCTAGCGGCCGCGCTGCTGCTGATGGCAGCCTTCCTCAGGTTTCCCTCTCGGATTGAAGTGGTGCTGCTAAAACTTTTCTTGTGATGAACGCTGGACTCCTCCTGTTGCTGGACCTCAAAACTTCTGATGTCGAGAAATCCATTTTTATTAGTTCTATCGAAGAGATCGCTTTTAAGTTGATAATTTAGCTGAAATTCCTTTGGTCGCACTGCCCTTTGGACGCTTGAATCCGGGCTAGCAAGGTTGCGCGAGCCATCGCGAATCATCGCGCCCAATCTGATTGCACCGTTGCCCCTTTACCTGCAACAGCTTGAAGCCCCTGCACGAAGCGATCACGTTTAAGCTTGTCCGTATTGATGCCTGTGGATTTACCAATGGTTTTGATGGGCTGCAATTTGCTATTTATGAAGTTGGATTAGAGGACAAAGACAGAAATTGTGTTTGTCGCAGTTGTGCCCAATGTGGGAGCGGCTCCTAAGAATTTAAAATTAAAAGCCACAGCCAATGGGTGGCTTCCTTCCCACGCAGATTCTACGCAACAGCTGACGCAAAAACATCTCTCAATATTCAGAATTATCTCATCCAAATGAATGCAATCTAACTCGATAAGCAATCGAACTTTGGGAAAAGCCTCCTAAAGTTCGTCAGCTCTTCTTGAGAGCGAATCAAGGATGCCTCTGTACAATAACATTCTCCTATCGCGGAGAGGCGATGACAAAAGCGGGAGCCCGAATAGTGGCAATGCCAAAAGCGTAACGAGCGCAAGCATGAAGTTGTTACAAGATCATTTGCTGTCCAAGAGAAAGGCCCAACAACAGAACGCACCCACTAAGAACCAGAAACAAACCAACAGATCTCAAGACCCCAAATCTAGTCAAATAATCTCAGAGAGCACCTTACACAAGCCACTAGAAAACGATTGGGATCCAGAGGAGGAATACGACCCAATGATCCCGAATAGCTACGAGCTTCTTCTAGCCGAATATCTCAAGTCAGAGGAACAACGATCGATTAGTCAAAAGTCTACCTCCACCAAAACTATCCCGAATCTATTGGAGGTTCTGGACAAGCTCGACGAAGGTGACGACAGCTATGATGTTGGCAGCAAGAAGGGCAAAGGTACTGCCATCGCTCCCCCGCCCTCTCTGCAAAAGAGCATAGCAAGCGAGGAATCTGATATTGGTGACGAGTTCCAGCTTAGCAAAGCTCCAAATCCCCAGCCCAACCAGGAAAAATTGGTTGGCAACTCTGTGGCTGCTAAAATCATGTCAAAGATGGGCTACAAAGCTGGCCAAGGTTTGGGTAAGGACGAACAAGGGATGAGTAAACCTTTGGAGGTTGAGAAGAGCGGCTTGAACTCTGGACGAATCTTGCCAGCCCAAGTGGCCGAGCCGAAGTCGGCTCAGGTAGAGTTCCCTCAGAGTGAGGATAAACATACCGACAAGATGGCTGAACTATTGAGAGATTCGACCCGCATTCTGTTGCTACAGAATATGGTTGGACCAGGCGAGGTGGACGACGAACTGGAGGCTGAGACCAAAGAGGAGTGCAAGAAATATGGCGAAGTTGTTAAATGCCTTATTTACGAGATACCAAACAAGAGGGTGCCCGATGAGGAGGCAGTTAGAATATTCGTCGAGTTTCGCAGAGTAGAGTCAGCTATAAAAGCTGCTAGCGACTTGAATGGTCGCTACTTCGGCGGTCGCATAGTTCGAGCCTCCTTCTACAGCGTGGAGAAATTCAACAAATACGAGCTCAACCCCTGAGGCAGGTGCTCGATGCCAGGATCAGTTCACTAGTGAGATAAGACTTTATTTATGTAACGAAATAACGAAGAGGCCTTTCTTTGAAATGAGCTGCAAATGAATAAAAAGGCACGCGAAGCTCTGCCTATCAATGTAATGCTTTGGCCTTGCCTTTGTCGAGTCTTGTCGAACCCATCGCGTTGCCACGTCTTATGCACTGGAAGTGCGTGGGCGAAGTTCTCTCTCACCTGGGCGCACTTACGTTAGCTGAGTCTAGCGATAACATCTTTAAGCAATCTCTCTCGTCTCAAATTGATCGGCGCGTGTTGAGCTAGATCAGGTATTCCGAGTGTAGATTGGTAGCGAACAGGATCGGATCTATCGGAATCAAGAAGGTGCGATTTTGGCACACCGAGAGCGTGGAAAACTAGCGAGTGCATCCCACTATACACCCAGTATCCTCATGGTTTAGCCGAGGTCGTCAGGTGACCTAGGAGGCAATTAGAGGACAGAGGGCAGGCCGAATTGGCTCGAACATACAGCGACTCACCAGAAAAGAACAGAAGCACAGCTGATTGGCTACGTTTAAGCCACTCTCCTCAGCAACACTGACAATCACTTATGACAAGCTCCAGTCGTCGTGTCTTACAGTTAACCTGAGGGCTGCCTACTTTAGCTCACATCAGCTGTTCATTCTAGGTGGCAATGATCAATCACTCAGATAAAATGTCTGACAACGAAGTAGACGAACGTGATGTGATAATTATTGGCGCTGGATTGAGCGGTAAGTAAAGCAAGAGTCGGTCATCTCATCATCTTCATCATAATCGTTCAGGTTTTTATTCGAGGTGCTGATTGTTGTGCAATCCCTTTCCTATGAGCCATCAGCGTTCCCGTACCATCGACATCTACCTCTGCTGGAACGACCTGGGTTTAGTTTGATCCTGTGCTAGTGGCCGTCATTGAAGGGATAGTACTTGTGATTTATGCAGCGCTCGAATTTCATGAACCGATAGTTCCTATTTAGCGAGTCAAGTTTTCTCATATCATCTTGGCTGATCTCAAACGATAGTGCCTCTAGGTTTGACTCTATGTGGGCTGCTTGTATGGCCTTAGGAATCACTATGACCTTTCGCTGGAGTTGGTATCGGATGAGCACATGGGCGGCGTTTCGCTGATACTTCTTTGCCAGGGCCTTGACCAGCGGATCCTCCATTAAATGCGGCTCTTTTCGTTTCGGGTCAATGCGACCGGGCGAGCCCAAGGGACTGTAAGCTGTCAGCTCAATTCCACGCGAGCGGCAAAATTGCAACAACTCGCTCTGGTTCAAATATGGGTGGCATTCGACCTGTGAGCTTTGGTTAGTTTGCTTGCGACAAAGTCAGCACTTCATGCAATGGCAGCTAGAGAGCACTCACCTGATTGACTGCTGGTACAATGGAGCAATTGTAGAGGATTCGCATGATTTGGCCAGTGTTGAAGTTACTGACCCCAATCGACCTGGTTAGCTTAAGCCGCTTCACGTCCTCCATTCCAAGCCAGGTTTCAACGTAATCCACCTCGGATGTGAGCACCTGGCCGTTGGAGTCCATCGGACTCAGCACATCGCCTTCCAGGTAGCCAATTGGGTAGTGGATGAGATACAAATCCACATAGGTTAGATTGAGCGCCTCTAGGGACTTGTTGAGCGCGCGGTGCACTGCTGTTCGGCTGTGACTGTTATTCCAGAGCTTTGTCGTCACGAACAAGTCCTCGCGCTTGACCACATTCTCTTCAATGCACTCGCTTATGGCCTCTCCGACGAGGTTTTCGTTCTTATAGTTGGAGGCGGTGTCGATGTGCCTGTAGCCGCAGTAGATGGCCGCCTTGACCGCGTCCTTGAGCTCCTTGCCCTGCGCGTTCCAGGTACCCAAGCCTAGCATCGGCATTCTGTTTCCATCGTTCAGAGTAACGTATGGTTGGACCCGCTCGATCGCCGGCTTCGAGATGCTCAAGAAACGTTTGAACTGGTACTCGTGCAGCTCGCTCACACCTGACGGCATCTTTGTATTTTCTTGGACTTTCGCTCTCGATAGTTTCGAAAAAACTTGGTTCCCTCCACTCTCGCCTCCGATTCCTCTTTATCAATCAAAAGATACCTCTGTGCTCTCTGAATCCTTTCTGCCAGAAAACAAAAGCTGGCTGCTCGACTCGACTCGACGCAAACTGAACGAAAATGTCGGCTAAACGTGATGAGTTATATCCCGCGGGCATGATGAGATGATTCAGTTCGTCAAACAAAATTTTGCAAAGGCAAAAGCCATCATATGATATCCACCAGCCAACTAATCTTTCTGGTTAGCTACATCCGCCCATTTTGTTGGCCACCACCAATGCAAGTCCACTTTTGCCAGGATAGCGTCTGTCTGTTGCTGGATGTTAGTCACCCCACTTGCTCGCGTAGCCACAATTGCTCTGTATTCAGCGCCGCGTTAGCTGGGAACAAACTGCCTCAGACTCGACTACTGAGGGAGAAGGCGCGCTTGGAACAAGTGCCGTGGTTGCCGGACGAGCTTTGCGGACGAAACTAATTCTCTTATCTCAAACTAGACAGTTATCTTCCTCTTCCTCGGGCGTCTCATCTGTCTGCTTTATTTGCTCAGCCACAACTCGCTTGTCGCCCCTCCTCCAACCGGCGCCGCCGAGCGTTGGCCGTCTCGACCATTGGAGCTCGGCGCTCCCTCAAACTGCGCCTGCTCCGCCGGCCAGGCCTAACCAGGAAGACGCAACACACTTCCGATGTCCTCGCGCAACCCTTGCAAATTTCGACACCAACCAGCCATGGCCGATTGGCGCAGGCTGGCCGATTGATTTGGTTTTGGGTGACGTTACTTGGTTCCGGCTAGCGCGCTTACTTTGCCACCTCGGCAACTGGCAGCCTTCGATTGACCTCATTCGGCGGCGCTCAAGTGAGCAAGTCCGTCAGCTCGCCCACCGAGCCAAACTTCCCCTCTTGCCTTAACTTTCCACTGGTCGATACAAACCAAAGGGTTACTGGAACGGAAGCAGCGAGTCCTGGTGATCTGTTTGCCTAACACGATTTGCGGCCCATCTTTCCTCTTTCAGGATTGAGCGCAGCGAGGGAATTGCGCGCCCACCAGCTAGACGTGCTCGTTCTGGAGGCTAGAGACAGAGTTGGCGGCAGGACGCTCACAAAGACTCTCGGGGATGGAAAGTTTTGGGTCGATTTGGGCGGATCCTACGTGGGACCGACGCAGGATTGTGTTTTGAATTTGATCGACGAGCTAAAGTTGGAAACCTACTTGGTCGACGACACGAAGGACATTGGCTACCTGAAGAGCAGCTTCAAGCTGAGACAAGGAAATCAGGTCTCTTGGGTGGAGAGGCGCGCGCGATTTAAGCCCGACAAAGATCCCCCCTTTGGAAACATATTTCACTGGATCGACTACGTCCACTTGGTCAAGCTGATCGACGCTTATGGGGCCCAAATTCCAAGCGAGTCGCCCTGGTTGGCGCCAAAGGCCGAGGAGTGGGACTCAAAAAGCTTCAAGCAGTTTGTGGACGAGAGTGCGTGGACAAGACGGGTGCGGGATTATTTCAACCACATTTTTGTTACCATCGACATTTGTTGCGATGCAAACGAGGTCTCCATGTTGTGGTTTCTGTGGTACGTTAAACAGTGCGGCGGCTATGGGAGGGCCATATCAACCACGAACGGCGGCCAGGAGAGGAAGATCCTGAATGGTAGCCAGCAGCTTAGCGAGCGCCTGAGCCAGCTGCTCGGCGAGGGCGCAGTGCTGCTCAACAAGCCGGTTTTCAAGCTCGACCAAACGGACAAAGCCTTCGCGCTAGTCACCACAACAGACGGCTCAAAATTCAAGGCCAAATACGTGATCTGCGCAATCTCGCCCCATCTGCTGCTCAAAATCCACCACGAGCCGGCGCTTCCAAGAGAGAAGAACCTGTTGGCCCAGAGGAGCCCAATGGGCCAAGTGGCGAAGGTGATCCTCTACTACAAGCGAGCCTTTTGGAAGGAGCATGGATTCAGCGGTTGCTTCCTAATCGACTCCTACTCGCGCGGCCGCTCCCTCGATCCGGTCATTCTGAGCTTGGACGAGACCAAGCCGGACGGCTCGCATCCGGCCATCATTGGGTTTGTTGGCGCGCGCGGTTGGTTCGAGATGCGCAACCTGCCCGAGTCGGAGGTTGGCTGCAGGGTGGCCGAGTCATACGCGCGCGTCACAGGCCTTCGGGAGTTCCTGAACTTTGAGCGAGTCGAGCGGGCCGACTGGACGGGCGAGCAGTACTCTGGCGGCTGCTACACGAGCACCCACCCGGTCAACACCCTCTTCAAGTACGGCGCCAGCCTGAGAGAACCCTTCGGCCGGATCCACTACGCGGGCACTGAGACGGCCACCAAGTGGTCCGGTTACATGGATGGCGCAATCAGTGCAGGTAAGCGGGCCGCGCGCGAGCTGCTCTACCTCGAGCAGAGGCTCACGAATGCGGACGACGTCTGGAGGGAGGAGCCAGCGAGCAAGTCGGTGCCGCCGAGGCCGTTCGAGTATCCAGTGTGGCACGAGTACGCGCCAAGCTGGAAATGCCTGCTTGGCCTGGCGCACTCGCTGCTCGCAGCCGGCCTGCTGACCTTTGTAGTCTACCGACGCTTGGCCATCAGATAGCAGCAAGGAGCTGGCGGCGGGGGTCGGAAACCTCATGGCTTCAAGCCTGTGCGCCTCTCTGGCCCTGAGGCTCAGCTTGGATCCGGGCTAACCGAGCTCGGCCGGCTGAGATTCGTAATTGGCGAGACTGTCGGACGAGGAGGAGGAGGAGGAGGGGATCTCAGTCTGGAGGCGCATCTGTTGGTTTGTTGGTGCTTCTGTCTGAGGCAGCCAAGTTTTATGTTCGACATTTGGACAAAACGAATTGAATCGGCACTAATAATACAAACAATCATAATTTTTCGCAATCCAACAAACGTTCTACTTGTGAGCAAATTTTGCCTGGCTCTTTGGCGGAGGGATCTTGATAACATTTGATCGGTTGGCTTGCTGAGCGATTCGTGTGGTGGCAGCCGAGTCTGTTGGCTAGTGGCTCGCAAAAGGCACAATGAGCGCGACTCAGCCGCCGAGCAGCCCATCTGGGGTGCAAATGGGCTCTGAGCGGCAGAGAGGCGAGCGAGAGTTGAAGTTGGCGAGAGAGAGAGAGAGAGAGAGGGAGAGAGAAATGACGGTAGGATCAGTGGCTGAAATGCAACTCCTTTAAACTCAACCACTCGTTTGCCGGTGGCGTCGCCAGAGTCGCCGCAGTCGCTAGTGTTGCTGCAGCAGGACCAGCAGCATTGGCAGCAACAGCAGCGACTCGGATCGGCACCATGAGCTCACGAGTGGCCGTCAAGATCCCAAACTCAGCGCCATTGCCCAAATAAGCCAGCGCTAGCCACCTGCTAGCCTCCTCAGGCTCTATTAACCCAACTTAACGGGCCCAACTCCGGAGACAGCCAAGCAAGATGACAATCATTGTGAGAAGCAGGGACTCGCTGCTAACCACCTCCAGCGGCTACACCAATTATCGCGGAATACTCAACCTGGTTATCATACTGCTCGTCCTCTCGAACGCTCGCGCCGCCCTGGAAAACGTAATCAAGTATGGTATTCTCGTCGACCCCCTCTCATGGCTCCTCTTCTTAGGCGAGGGCTCAAAGCACTGGCCGGCACTACTCATCGTACTAAGCCTAAGCCTGAATATACTCCTCTCGTTGGCCATCGAAAAGGTGCTGGCAAAACTTGGCACAGACTTCCTGACAAACAAGGGACCTGTCAGCGCAACCAGGGCCACCCTCACTATGGCGGCCAACGCGACCCTTTTCCTCAACTTGGCCGCATGTCTCCTCCTACCGCCAGTGATAATCTACTCAAACGACACGCACCCAATCTCAACCAGCGGCTCACTCATGATTGTCTCCATCGTTTTCCTAAAACTGGTCAGCTACCACATGATGAACTTCTGGTGTCGCGACCTCCAAAGGCCGCAAGACCAGCAAGCGCGCACGACAAAGTCATTCTTGCGCTCCTATGTTCCGCCCGCGATTGACTTTGGAACCGTCTTGACTGGTCAGGGCCAGTGCTCTGGCCCAGAGAGGTCTTGCTCGAATGGGGGCATCTCGAGCAAGCCAGTTGGCGAGAATGGCGAGTTGCGCAAACGCGCCCCAGGCAAAACGCCCGAAGCCGGCCACTCGGAGGGCGACAAGCCGAACGATGCAAGCTTGGCGAGCAAAGGAGAGCACCAGAGTCAGGTGCGCGAGGTCGCGCTCAGGACGCTCTCGAGGTATCCGCATAACTTGAACCTGAGAGACTTGCGTGACTTTATGGTCTACCCAACCCTCAATTACGAGCTAGAGTTTGCCAAAACGGTGCGAATCAGGAAGAGGTTTCTCATCAAGCGCATCGTCGAGCTCATAATACTTAGCCAGCTCGATATGGCGCTCATCCAGCAGTGGATTGTGCCTACAGTTAGCAACTCAGTCCTACCCTTCAGGCAGATGCAATTCTCTCACATGTTGGAGCGACTTCTCAAGCTGGCCATCCCAAACCACGTTATTTGGTTGATTTGGTTTTACCTATTCTTCCACTCGCTGCTCAACATAATAGCCGAACTAACTCGCTTTGCAGATCGCGAATTCTATCGCGATTGGTGGAACAGCGAGTCAGTTTATTACTTCTGGAGTAACTGGAACATTCCCGTCCACAAATGGTGCGCTAGGCACCTGTACGTACCCTCAATGGCTCTAGGCCTAACCAAGTGTCAAGCCTCAACGGCCGTCTTCTTCGTCTCGGCCTTCTTCCACGAATATCTAGTCTCAGTGCCGCTCAAGATGTTTAGAATGTGGGCTTTCACGGGAATGCTCATCCAGCTTCCTTGGGCCAGATTTGTCTCCTCCTATTTCAACAATAACTTTGCCAACGTCGCCGTCTGGGTGTCGCTTATCATTGGCCAGCCGCTCTGTATACTAATGTACTACCATGACTACTATGTAATCAACCACGTCAAGTCGTTGCCCTCGAGATAAGCAGACCAAAGATATCAAAGGTCAAAGAGAACAAACAAAGATCAGTCCTGGCGACCATCTTTTTATTTTTGTCGAAATTCGAAACGGCTAAAGCTGTCAAAACTTTGTACCTGGTCAAGGTGATCTACCAAGTTCAACTCTATTGCAATCGCTTCAATTTAATTCAATCACTCTCGTACTCTCCTAGGGGATATTGATCCCCAAACTCTTCCAGGTGTTGCCTGAGCTCCTCTCGCTGTCGCCTCAGATTGGCCGGCATCTCATCATAGACGTCGTCGAACATTGAAGAAATGGGCAACCTCTTCAGCTTTTCCGCCCAATTGAACGCTTCAATCACTTGAGCTCGGGCCTCCTCTCGAAGTTCCCTCTCGCGCGCCTCCGACCAAAGGCTGTTTGCAAGCAGGTAATTGTACACTCGCCGTATTGGGCTATCGTTCTTCTCCCAACTGCGCACCTCCTCAACGCTCCGGTAAGCGGATGAATCGTCCGAGGTCGAGTGGTGGCCAACTCGATAGGTCATTGCCTCGATGAGCACTGGTCGCGACTTCTCAGCACAGATGCGCCTGGCCATCCTGGTTGCCTCGTAGACAGCAAAGAGATCGTTGCCATCCACCCTGATTGCGCTCATTCCATAGCCTAAACCTCTTAACACAATTCCGTCGCCGCCATACTGCTCAGAGGCCGGTGTTGATATAGCGTAGCCATTGTTGCGGCAGAAAAATATCACAGGACAAGAGAGGGTTGATGCAAAATTCATGGCCGCATGAGCGTCGCCCTCGCTCGAGGCCCCCTCACCGAAGTAGCACATCACCACTCGGCCGCTCTTATCTCGTTTAAAAGAATAGGCCACACCTGATGCTTGAGGCAATTGAGTGGTTAGGGTTGAGCTAATGGTCACAAAATTGAGCTTTCTGTTGCCGTAGTGAATGGGCATCTGTCTGCCTTTGCCAAGATCCTCCTTGTTTCCATAACACTGCGCCATCATCAGTTTTAGCGGCATTTTTCTATGAATCAGAACGCCTGCTTCGCGATACTGCGCGAACACCCAGTCTGACGACTGGATGGCTCCAGCGGATCCAAATTGGGCCGCCTCCTCTCCAAAACTAGTCATGTAGAAGGATATCCTTCCTTGCCGGTGGCTGTCGAACATAATTTTGTCCATCGTGTTGAGCATCACCATTCCTGTGTAAAACTCGACGATCTTTTCTGCACTCAGGGTTGGATCCAACTCACCCGAGATGCTCCCATCTCCATTCAGAACCCTGTAGGTTGGCACAGTCGAGGTGTCCGAGGGCTCGATAAATTTAAGCTCATTTGTTATGACCCTTCTCGAATTTGTATCACTGAATTGGAGCCCAGAACTTCGTCCATGTTGTAACTCCAACTGATTTAAAATTGCGCCCGAACTGAGCCGTCTGATCAAAAGGTTGGCCGCAGCCGGCCTCTTTGCAAAACTTTTCAATATTATACTGCAGCTGGCCGTCATCTTGCCATTCGCCACTCGCTCTCGGCTCGTGAATCTCGCTCGCAAACTCGAACACGGAGTAACAATCAGTCCATACGCTTGTTGCGAAGTTAAATAAATACTTGTAGACAGCAATTAGCTCTGGTATCGCACCATGACAACCCACCGAGGAGCATCAAGACTGAGGCGTATGAGCGAGAGCCTTTATCTCCCTCGTTGTATCTAGCGCTTCATGTTTGAGTGAGAGTTTTCCCAATGTATTTCCAAAGGCGCGCTTCCTATTCGGCTCTGTTACCTCACAAATTGGGTTTGCCTTGCAAGGCAAACGAATGGCTTACGATGCAAATTTATGCTTACGAGTTTAGCTCGTTCTTTTACCTGGAGAAGTATCTAGGGTTCTTGGGCATTTCATCGTACGATTTGAGCTCGTACTTCTGCTCGGCAAGCTGTGAGGCAGTCTCAAGATCGATCTTCTTCGAAATAAAGATTCTCAGGTCCTTGTTTAGGTATATGCGACCTGATTTTGAGCTAACAATGCTGTACCAAGAGGATACGATTAGCGTCTGGCTTCTCATGCTGACTGAAGACAGAAACTCAATCCGGAGCCGACACTTACTTCAATTGGATCAGATAACGAACTCTACGCGCTTGAACTTTGGACAGGGAATGTTTCGTCACACTATCGATCGGAACGAAAACGGTCCTTTGGCGCAAGAAAGTTTGCGAATTTGGTGGCATATCGTTCAGGTTATAGAGAAGTAGAAAGAGTTTCACGACAGTTCCGTGAGGATTGAAGAGTGTCTAGAGAACGCGGTCAGAGGGTCATCGGTTGAAATCAAAATCAAACTCCTACCTGTGAAGGTGCAATCCTAGTGCTCATTTTCATTCGCAAAAACTCACCACTTGTAAAGTTCCCTCTCTTGGAATCTAGGAATCGATGGGCGAGATACATTTCAAGTCGTGTCAGTCAAGTCATTGTTATGGCTCAAAATATCTCACAAGATCATATCTGCTCAATCTTATCGGCACAAATCAAATTTGTTTCGTGCCGAGTTCATACTCACTTTGTAGCCGCGATTTCCGAGGTGGATTTGGCCTAAATAGGGAAAACTATCGCCGACTGAGAAGAAACTAACGTGAACCTGCGAACAGAATGGTTTCGGCTGGAAGCGGCCAGAAGCTCGAACTTCAGCCACGTAACCATCGACCACCCTGACTGGTTCGAGTCTGTTGTTCAATATGTTCTCCTCAAAATTGCCCAACAGTGGGCCACGTCTCGAGCTGGTCGTTGGGTCTGACATTCGGGTGCGATTCGAGCACCAGTTAGCTGGTGCTTCCTTCAACGTTTGTCTGAGCTCATGGGTCAGCTCGTTTCTGATGAGTCTGTCATCCGTTCTGCTTTTTTGGGCACGCTTGGCAAAGGACTGACGAGGCATCTTCAGAGGGCCATCGCTTATCGTGCAGGTATTGGTTTGCATCTGAGGGTAGCGATCGGGGGGGGACTTGTGATACAATTTGCTCGCCCATCCGATATTAATTTCACCTAACTCTAAACCTCAATTCAGCCATTGGATTGTGATCGAAATTGAAGCCTGTTGTCAGTCGATTGGCTCTCAAGCTGGACGCTGAGTCCTGATAGCTTTACAGGGTTAGCAACTGCGTCCGATGGAACCGTAGATCGAAACGGCTAGGTTGATGCTGGTGACAAAGTTGTGTTGCTTGAAATGGTCAGCACAATGTCAAGGGAGGCTCCATGCGATCCCTAGAAAGCTATCAGAATTGAAGGCTCGAGCAAGCTCTCTCTCTCTCTCCCTATCCACGCTGTTGAACTCGGATTTGAACTAATGCTTTGCGTTCAATTCAATCTCAACGCTAACCTGCCATCTAATTCAAACACCATGCGAATAAACTCCTCGTCCTGCTAGCACCCTTGCGCTCGTCTTGTCAGCTGGCTGTCTTTTTCGGCTAAACTTTGTTCTAACTTATCGGCTGATGGTTCTTGGCCCAGAGACGATAATGTTGCAGCTCAGACATGAACGGACGCTCGCCTAAACTAACCATAGAATTGCAAACCATTTGAGAGGCTCGCCAGATCGATTGAAGCCGCCTGAAACGACTAGCTAAGCGGCTAGTTTCTCCCTATCCAGCAAGCAATGTTGTTAACATTGATGAATCGTTATGGCATTGCGATCAAGTTTGGAGCTGCAGCCGGTGGAACAGAGGCTAAACACTGCTGTCAACTTGAGTCTCAGCCATGGAGTTGGTGTGCACGAGAGGCTGCCTGCTGAGTCCAAATCAGCGTAGCGTTTCCCCTTTGCGATTATGAGGGCGGATCTTGGCCATGGATGTGTCAACGAACACTAGTTTGATGCGCAAAATCTCTCTTTCAATCAACATACTTTACCCGATGCCGGCCGATTGCGGGACTCTTGTTAGTTCAGACCCAACAAACCGTGATGATCTAGGCGGTGAGCTTATTTGGTGTTCATTCATCATTTGTTATTGTTGTTGCGATGAGCACCTACACAAAGGAACAATATGGGCCGACATTTTGAGCCAAACTCCCACAAGTTATTCAACTCTTGCTCTCGTATCTCACCTTTTCAAGCCAAAAGCTTAACCTGTAATATAACCATTGGTTTCGACGAACTGTTCCATGCTTGAAACTGCATGGCTTGTTGAATAAACTGAACTTGTGCTCGTGCATTTCGTTTGCCACTTGAAGTCAATCCAACCTATTGGATGACGCAACTCAAATATTGATTGCGACCTGGGAGTATGCTGAAGTCTGGCCAAACTGATTCTCCGTCGTGAGACTCTCACCTCTCGGCTATATCGGCGGGGCGAAGCCTATCAACTCGCTCTGATTAGCTAACGGCTCTCATTTTGCGAGGATTCAGTTCCTAATCGGTAAGAGGAAGTATCATCAAGCAGGCTAGATGGCTCAATGCAGAAGGCAGATGAATAGATTCAAAGAAACAAGTTTGCAACTTTGAGCTTTATTCAAATTGTTGCATCAGCTGTTGCGCGGAAGAGTCTCAATTGACTCAGAGATCGAGCGTATCAATCTAATTTGCCATCGTCCTGATAGGCCAAGTGTTTTTTCCTGCTCTTGAGAGTGGATGTCTCAGTGTCCGCAGTCTTGAAACCACCCATTGAGCTCAAGTCAGAAACCTGCTCAATGTCGTCGCCTTCCGCTTGCCTGCTAGCTTTACTCGGGCCCAACAAGCGCTCCCACGGTCGCCCTAGGCCTTTGATCTGGAGACTTCCTGATCCATCACGCTCTGTCATGACATCAAAAGCTTTTCTGCCGAGTGATTCCATGGCATTCAGGGTTAGTCCGACAAGAGCATCATTTGAGATAGCATCCACAGGATTCATAGAGGCTCTGTCGCTGGTATCTGGTTTGTTTACTCGAACGTCGCTCGAGGGTTGCGTTTCTTCTAGCTCGGCCTCGCCGTCTTGGCCCTCTATTCGAGCATCTGTTTTGTTTTGAGAAAATTTGACAGTCGGATCAGGTGCGGTTCCAACAAGAGCGTCCGAAGTAACTTGAGCTGCAGAAGCAAGAAATTTGGAAGCACTGTTCCAATTCCAGCGCCCGAGAGCCCCACCCAAATCAGGTATCAATGGAATGCCTCCACTCCCACAAGCTGAAATGGGAGGATCGCTCGTTTTTATGGACACCTTCTTAATGTCTTGTGCCACCTTCTCAAAAATGTTCTTGTCCGGCTGTGAAAGCTTCTCAGCCAAACGGTCGAGTGCCAACCTGGCTCTCTCGGATTTGGGGCTCGATTTTTCGCCAGATATTGCGGGCTCAGGTTTAGGCTTGACCGGTATCCTCCAACCATATTGGGTGCTTGGGTTCGAAATCGGACTAGTTGTTTCATCTGAGTTGAACGAGGATGAGAGCGCTGGAGTGGGTGGGGGTGCAGGTGGAGGACAGGACTTTATGTCTGCGTCTGGGATTGACGGATACTCAATATCACTGATCTTGAAATCAACAGACGGAGTTTCCCTCACGGGAATGGGCGCAGAGGTTTTGACGTTCTTTGCGATTTCTGCGGAAAATTTACGGGCCAGTTTAAGATTTCTTTCGCGGATTCGCTCTGCCAAAGCCTCATCGTCATCTTCTTCGGTATTGTCGATGCGACTTACATCTGCACCTTTGTCGATCCGATCGGAATCTAGAGGCTCCTCTCCTCTATGGCCTTTCACATGGCTTTCTAGCTCGTATTCCGCTTCAATCTTGGACGGATCAGGTTCATCATTACGTTCAACCTTAGAGTAATCATCACAACTCTCGACGATAGGTTTGTCGGGATTGCCTCTACTACTTTTGTCAAGGATCACAACATCCGAACAATCCTCGTCAGCGCTCAGAAAATCTTCGTCATCATCTGAAAGACTCATGACTAATTTGGGTTTGTTGCAGGTATTCAACTTAAATTACGGTGTGGCTTGATTAATGAGGTGAGTTTAACGTCGACCCATCGATTTAAATGTTCAATCTTTATTAGAAAGATACAATACCTAACGGTATTTTTGGCTTAGATACTTCGTGTATCTATTTCTGGTTTCTCTGGGGTTTCGATCCAACAAAAAGGCTAACGCTATTACGTGAAAGTCTACAGAATTCAGTAGTTAATACAACTACCTGTAAAAGTCTTGCGGACTTCGAACAAAAATCCAATGAAAATACAACAGTGTGTCGCTGGATTCCTACTCTGGCCTTACCGTCGCCGCGGCAGAAGAAGGAAAAAAGGAACGCCCTGATCCAGGATTTTATCTATCTTAGCTGCTCGGATAACAAGTGAGAGTTTCTCTTATTTATTCTAGTTAGGTGGATAATATGTCTGAGTAATGAAATTTGATGCCCTCTTATGACAAAGTAACGCCTGGTGATCAGTTGCAGTTCAAATTATAATCACGGAGATTCAGCCCCGAAAGATGGTTAGATTGAACAATTCATCATACACCGGATGCGTCACTGGGGCGCAGCCCGCTTGACTAGAGGGCCAATACACTTGGAGCCTGCGTTTCATGATCGAACACTTCTCTTACCCCAGCACGCAACGAATCCCAGTCGATAATTATGGGAATGAGGACATACACGTCCGGTGGAAGGAGATAATTCTTTTGCTTAGCTCCTAATCACAATTATTTTTTCGGGTCTGTTTTTGATTTAATAGGTATTAGGTTCTAAATCCGCCTGAGAGTTCACTGAGGAGAAGGATCTCTCGCGGAGATTCAACTGTGTTATTCAATTGGTGCCTTCACCACTTCCCTCATGCGCATCACCTGTTGCTGGATGTCATCATTAGGTTATTGCGTAGGCTGTCTACAACGAAATAGAGACTGTCATCGGTCGATAGAT
>Ga0268249_1000292_pt1 | contig 28966 bp, 26 predicted proteins | sample AgamicAtPe_FD_200257 | JGI IMG/M metagenome (GOLD analysis project Ga0268249, IMG submission 200257) | Agave microbial communities from Guanajuato, Mexico - At.P.e (v2) (version 3) | ecosystem: Host-associated > Plants > Phyllosphere > Phylloplane/Leaf | place: Guanajuato, Mexico | collected... | reverse complement strand
ATAAACCAAAGACCGGACCCTTTGATCGAATCCAGGAGAGAGAAGGAACCGAAGAGCGAGAGTGGACCAAAAGGAAGGAAGGAAGGACATCACAGGATAGGACCGTCACCCATAAACTACAGCCTCAAGATTTTCGCTTTAATTAGTTAGTCCCATAGAGGGGACTTTGATTACTGCGAGCCCATTGAATCAAGCCAGGTTCAATGTTGGGAGAGGGGGCAGTCGCAGTCCAATGAGGCGCCCCCTGTCGTTGGGTATCATCACTAGAAGCATTGGAGAAGTCTACATTCCATGCTTTTCAAGAATAGTATGTACCAAAATGACTAAAATAAATAAGAGCTTCATCACAGTATTTATTTTAGTCAGATCCAACATGGGTGTGAGGCTGAATAAGTTTTGGCGAGACGGTATTGTTGTCTCTTCTACCGAGAGTTTTCTGCTTTGCCATTTCTGTCTTTGAAGCATTGGAAAGCGAGATACAGAGCGAGGGGGAGCTAGTATTTATTTCGTGCTCCTATACACAGCTTTCGGGCATCCGCCTCTCACTCGAACACTGCGGGAGTCCGCCACTTTCGATTTAGATTAACTTGCCCGACTTCTACCGCCCATCCAGCTCTTCGGGATATCTGAGCGAGAAAGTTGCGAGTGATCGTGCATCCCTCAGCTGTCCTACCTATGATGCTTTAGCCTCGAATCACCGGTGGATGTGCAGTTGACAGAGTTAGTCGCCAAAATGCGATTTGTGCAATCCGTTTGTTGTTATTATAACCCGCAAATGTTTACTATACCCTCCTCTGAAGTTATGAACATACATTGTTAGGCAACAGGAGGAAACGACAATTATAGGGGCAACTCAAAGCATTTCCCAATTCCCCTTATTTATTTAATCCACCTCTCAGCAGTCAGACCAACATTAAGAATCTCTTCGCCACTAGGGCCAGATGCTACTGAATATGATGGCTTTATGATGGATCTCAGCAATCAAGAAGATGTACCTACTTGCCGCATTTGTCACTGTACGGAAAGTCCCAGCAATGGTCTGGTCAAGCTCATCTCCCCGTGCCATTGCTCTGGATCACTCAAGTATGTCCATCATAGTTGTTTACAACAATGGCTAGATGCTACAAATAGTCAGAGGTGCGAGCTTTGTAAGCACCCCTTTAGTATGAGCGTCAAGTACAAGCCTCTTTACAAATGGGGCTCCCTCAATGCCTCACCAAGTGAGCGACGAAGACTCATCTGCAATAGTGTATTCAATCTAGTCTCGATGGTGTGTATTTTTTGGTCGATTTATGTCCTTATCGAGCAAGCATCATTAGATGCTAGGGATGGCCAGATAGATTGGAGTTTCTATGTCAAGATTTCCGTAGTTACCATTGGTCTTATAATCGGCGTCATATTTCTGTTTGTGCAATTGAAGTTGTATTTCTCTGTGTTCATGAAATGGAGACAGTCAAATCGAATCATTATTATTAGAAACGCTAACTTTACAAACACGAATAACGGCACTAATGGTAGAATCAGCAATGCCGCAAGCAGCACCAATGTAGCATCGTCAACCTTGATAGCTGGCAACGATGTCACAAGAGTTCAAGCGGGCTCTCGGCACCAGCCTGACGAGTTCATTATTCAGATGTCTGAACCAGATATCAATCATAAGATTGAAGGAGATGGCAACAATTGCAAGAGCGAAACTGCCACTAACAAAAGTAACGATTCGTTTGCTTTACCCCTCGTTGGTTTATCTGGCGGGAAGCCATCACCAACAACCTCAAAAACTACTCAGGATGGATCTCAAGAATGTGAAAATGTTGGGAATATAGCTTAGCATGGCTTCGAGTTGAATCTAAAAGCAACTTCCGTTTAAGAATGCTAGCACTTAACAAAAATTAATAAAAAGCAAAACTGTCTTGGAAACTTGTTGTTTGCAGATTACAAGATTCTAACAGACTTCTCATACTTCGCTTGTTATGTCGTCGACTATGGAATCAAGGATGGTTAGCTACCATCTGATGCAGAAGTTGTCCGGGCAAAAGTTTCTCTGTAGGTGCACATGGCGTCACAGAGCGAGACGAGACGAGGCGAGGCGAGGCGAGGCGAAGACTGAATTTGAAATCAACAGATCCTCTCAGTTGTTTTAGTTTTATTTTAGTCGTGAGTCCGAGAGGCCAAGAACAGAAACTTCCAAATATTATACATTCTGTTTTCTCACAGTCCCATTCCAACATCAATTAGCACATTTGAAGACAGGTTATGTTATATCCATCAGCCGTGGCGATCTCAAGTGCTCCAAATATTAGTAGACCTGGCGTCAAGGTCAGTTTTTATTTTTATGAGAGATCCCCTTGTTAGCCCGGGCTGATTGCTGCTTGAATTGATCACAAGTGCCAAACACCATGAAGCTTCAACCCAAGATCACATTAGAATTGATACTCATATTCATCTGCTGTGCCCAAGGAAGTTCCTCTCAAACAGGACTGTTCAAGATTTATAAATTGAATCTCATTTGGTCGAAAGCTCAGCATTCGCTTGGGCCCGGTAAATTGAAGGATCTAAAAACCGATCTTATCAAGCATGAAACAGAAGAGTTGCTACTTAAGCGCATGAAGAGCCATAACCAAGACAAAGATGGGATGTTTGAAGCTAGTGTTCGGAAAAAACTCCTATCAATTCTGAGAAAATATTCCCTCGAGCGCTACTATGATGACATCCACCCACCAGTTGATAGAGAGCATGATTTTAAACAACGAAATCTCAAAAAAGGGACTTTAGATGCACCAAATTCGTCTAAGCTAACTTTCCGTGATAAAAAACTTGACAAACTGTGGAAGAAGGCGGAACAGACCGGTTTTACTCAAGAACAGCTCATGGTATTGCATGAGGAACTCCAACATCATCAAGATAAGATAGATGATCACTATGAAACAATGAACGAACTTGACCACAGGTCGGACAAAGACAGTAACAACGCTAACTCAGAGAACTCAATCGAGAACGATTCTGATGGCGCACTGAGGAAACGTCCCTCGCCAGCCAGTAAATTTCAAGAGTCTGAGTCCGAGAAGAAAACCCGCCTCGAAAGTAACACTCAGCAGGCTCTCAGAGAGAAACACAGTGAGATTAAGAGAGATCTCGATAAGATTCATAGAGATGTCATTGCTGCCAAACTGAACCATGATGGACCATTCGAAGAGTCTCATGTTAATGAGCTTTGGGTTGCTGCAACTAAAGGGAATTTCTCAAAAAATGAATTAGAATCCTTGAGAGAGGAATTGAAGCATTACGAAACACGTATGAAGAAATTGCAACACTTTCAAGCTCAACTCGAACGAGATGAGATCATAATCAAGAAGGGCGTCTCTTCTAGAGAGGAGGACGACAATGAAACAAAGCATATAAAGAAAAGAGTCAAGGAGTTGACGGCAAAGGTAGATAAGACTCGTAGAGGCATTGAGCAGAGAATATACAACAAGAGAGACGATCTATGATTGCTCTAAAACAAATTTGTAGTGCCATCTAGATTTATAGCAATAAAATCATGTGAGCATGCTACCTGGGAGGTTCTTTACATTTAAACACACAATCAATCTCATCGCTTGGTGTCTTCTTACTGAGGTTCAGCCAAGCTTATCAAGCGAGACGAGATGGCCGGCTGGGTTCGTACTTGATTCCGGTGAAACAGGCTAATACGAGGAATATTATGCTCGCTTCTTACTTTTTAGATCGGTCCAATATCATGGTCTCACGTGTAATCGTCAAAGAAAGTTTTAATGAACGCATTAGCAAGAGATGCAATTCTGCTAATCTGACCGAAAAAGATCACTCTTTGAGGGCGAAACTCTCAATTTAGTCGTTTGATTCTATCAGTGATGGGATCCTTACCTTCCTCCGGTTCATGCATCTATGTATTGGTCTAGTTATAAGTCACGCCGTTGGTAGTCATGGACACGATAGGAAAAGTATCAGGGTAAATCAACCGCGACGCGATAGGTCGAAATCCTGTCCCAACTCTCTGGTTTATCTGACGATGCACTCTGATTCGAACTTTGACTCTGAGTTCCAACCATCAGAAGTGACCTCAATTTTGTAGGAGCCCGCAATAGAATCAAAGTAGATGATTTTGAGAGGTATTCCGATTTCGTCCATTGCAAGACAAATTCGTCATGAGAACTGGATCCAGAGTTTGGCCAGCTCTGATAGAAAGCACACTGAATTTGGATGGCCAGCAATTAACCAGAGCACAAGACAAACACTCCTCAGGACGGAGCTCCAAGCGGAGTGTTTTGTGCTCCATACGTAAAATCAGATTGGGGCTGATAACTGAATTCGATGATGATGGGGTTTCAGACATATTCTGGGTTGCAGGGGGGATAACAGCTGTCACAGGTTTCCTTGTAGCAAGTTTAGGGTTGTTCCCTCGGTCTCAGGTAAGCATTTCAAGATGACACAGTCAAATAAATGTATCTACCCGTTGAGTTTGTTAACAAGAGGCTCATATCAACCGGATCCAGGCTCGAATAAGACTCTATCTCGAATGTTTTGGATGTGCTATGTTGATCGTGGGGCTATGTATTATCTTTGTTGGCTTAAAAATACGTTCAAACCCAGGCAGTTGGAGCGAGTCTGACGAAGCACAGATCTCTGAATATAGATATGCTGTTGATAGCCCTAGAACTGACTTTAGAAGGTATGAAGGTAGACGTCTCGAGTTTAGAGTCAATAACGCGACAGACTTTGGAGTTTTTAATGTAAACTCCGAACAAAGTGAGAGACAGTGTAGCCAAGAGAGCGATAGGATTGAAATCGTAACCGATGCGAAGAATGACAGAGACCTCTGGACACCTGACCATGAGTACGGTAGTGATCACAAAGCGGCAGTCGAAGCGGCACTTTCAACAGTGCTAACTGTTTCTACTCTGGCTGGTTTCAGACCGGATGGACTGGTAACTCCAAGGAAACGCTGCTGTCTTCACCATGCAATTCAGGTAGGTGAAATAAATATGAGACCCTTGTCGAATGATTCTCCAGCGCTTGAAGCATGTTACTAATCGTTTCCGCTCTCTGGCGCACGTAATGAATCGAGCAGCAGAGATTAGGCTCCCAGAAGTGGGTCGAGAGTTTGAAGATAGCTCGCCATCAGGGCGATCTCGGCGCCACGAACATATTTTGAATGGATCCCTACCTGAACCGGCATCGCTTGTTCGCGCGCATCTAGAGGGCAGGGGAATGGTAAGCGGTTCGTTTCAGCATAGCCAGTCAAATCTGATCTCCGGAATCTTTGACGATCATATATCACTGTTCGTTCTCGACGACAGGTCCGTTGTGAGGGGTGCGCACATTCATCTATTCCCTCCGCCCAACTACCAAATCCAGCACGATTTTTAAATGCTGTAATTTATGATTCCTCTCTGTTGGTCATTCCACTCATTTAGAGCGGAGTTAAAAAGGATATGTAGCAGATATCAAGCATCCGTCTCTGACTCTCTCAAAGTGGGCCTGGTAGTTACGTATCGGTCAATCAATGGATAGCAAACACATCTTATTGGGGGGCATGAAACTGTAATGCATACGACACTCAGACAATTCCGTCACTTTCTCTGAACAAACCTTCTCCATTATAGACCGAGGATTGAGAGATACGTTGATAGCGAGTGGGTTCATTGGGGCGTTATTGTGGCTCTCTCAAAGCGGAAGTTTAAACAACAGCTCGTATCTTGTTGAACAAACAGTTCAGTGCTGTTCCAGGTTTGAAATGTTCAATCCACCTGAGACAAAAACCGGCATACATGTTGAGCTAAATTTAGAGAACTCCGAGCGAGAGTAATTGAATATTCATCTATTCTGTCTAAGTTATAGTTTGTCTGCCTTTTTTGTCTGGTATGACCATGCGGTGCCACCTGAAGTTGTACTCTAGACAAGTCCATGTTGTTTCATCAAATTCTACCAAGTTGATGGTCCTTGCTCGGTAAAAACTTCGCTCAACGCCTCAATGATTACGATCGATCAGCAGTTGTCCAGGATCTAGAATGTGATCAAATGTCAAGCGTCAGTCGTTATCAGTCATCCAATAAGACCACACAAGAATTGAAGATAAGCCTCAGGAAAGCAAGAGTAGGGACAACGTGTTGCAAGAATGAGATTAAAAGCAAATTTGCATATTATCTCAGCCATCTTACTCGTTTGGTCCCATTCAAAACTTCAAGTCGCCTCTAACCCAATACTCTTCAATCCAACATCGGCTCCGATGGTGTCACTTCCCTCAATGCCAATACCGGCACCGATGCTAATGGGTCCTCAATTTGATCCCTTCGGGCCCATGGCCGCCCAGAGTCAGTACCTCTTGGCGCCGCCTCTAGGTCCACTGCCCTATGATCTGAGCCCACGCTCTCATCCAAAATCATCTAGATCCAGCGGAAGTCATAAAAGACCGAAGGACCCTGTGGAATCGGATGAGCAGAAAGCTCTCGATGACATTCCAGTCTCTTTTGTAAGTAAATAGCGCCCCAGGTAAATTGTTCAAGAATTGAATCAAATCTAACACAACTTCCATCATAGCTCGAACCGGATGGGCCTTCTAGCATCACCGAAAGAATAAGTGACTCTTTTTCAGCAATAGGCGAGGGATTCAAGAATCATTTCAGATCCTTAACTGAAAACTTCTCGGATACAATGGAAGACATCCGGGACGCTTGGAGGTTGTCGGACGGAGAAAGAAAGCGAGGAGATAGAGCTGAGTAGATTCCCGCGATGAAAAGAATAAAGATCACTTCCGTCAACTGAAAAATTTATTTCTCACAAGTCAGTTTCCAAATGGCTCTGAGATCGGTGTTACTGTATCAAATCGTTCATTTTATTCTCCTCTATACCAACACCAGATATTCAGAGTGAGCTGTTTTCACAATTAGGCATAACTCTTTTTGGGAAATGGTGGGCCATTAGTCTTTGCCAAGGATCATTAGGATATAGAGGAACATGTTGATTATGTCAAGGTAGAGGTTGATCGCAGCAAATACATATTCTTCGGGTGACATTTGAATGGCATGCGTGCCGCCGACAATCATTTGGGTATCTATGACGAGGAATATACCCATGATGATGGCCATGATACTCGACATTATGAGAATGAACGGTTTCGAAGGTGGGAAGAATAGACCAATTAGCATGGTCACTGTAGCCACCATCAGTATAACTAGCATGATACCACTCTTGGCAGTGAAATCCCATTTAGTCTGAACGGCGAACAATGTCAATGCTAGACATACAACTGTGGTGATTGCTCCAGCCAACATGACGATCTTGGTATCAAACATTACGGTTATGGCAGCGAGCATCAAAGCCTCAGCTACCGTGAATGCAAATAGTATGATAAGATTGTGAGGGTGCTTCCTTCTTAGTTTACCCATGCAGGTGATGGCGATCAGAATAACGAACGAAACAACAAACGACGCAGTATGGAACCAGCGATTCTTGAGGGCCCATTGATGAACATCCGGATGAACAGCGAAGAGCGCTATTATAGCGACTGTAATTATCAGTTGGACTGACAGCAAAGAGTACACCTTCTTGATGAAGTTATGTCGAATTTGTTTGCTCCCAAAGAACTGGCTATTGATGTCCAAGTTTGGCTCTGGGTTAACGCCAATTTGGCCAACTTCGGGGTCTTGTTGGTACATGATGACGAGAGTGTGGATAGTTTCTCAGTTGAAGTTAGAATAGGATTGAGTGTCGTTAGGTATTTTCAATTTTAGGTCGGGCTTGATTCGTCCAATTTGAAGATACTATTGGCGATAGTATACGTTTGAGCTATGAGTCATTTGTCAGCCAGCCTCTGAGCCTGCTGGTCTTGGGTAGATTCTTATCGTCGTTAGTCAAAGCCAATATGTTGTTGTTGTTGTTATAATTATTTTCGGTTTTGAACAAAGTTCTGTATTTATTTTGGTTTTGAATGGATTAGTATTTATATTGGTCGTGAATTTTATCGGATAGCCCTCAATAGATCGTATAATGCGCAGTCTGACCGAACGCCACGCCCACGATGCACATCAGGATTGTCCGAATCGCCCGACTTTTTTCATACATTTTGATTCGACCAACCAACATTGAAGCCAAGTTTGCTTCCAAGAATCGGATTGTGATCCATCATTTTTTATCTTGAACTTGAGTACGTGCACGAAATAGTTCCAGACTAAAACCAAATGCAAGCCTTTAGGACTCATGGGGCCATTAGAGTGGGAATTTACTGGTCCACACAGGAACATGGGTGACCCAATCTTGGGTCATTGGTTTATGGCGGATGCGGCCGATTGTCATCTTTTTTGCGGCATCCAAGACCAGGACCTCATTCTAATGCTGTTTTTTGGATTGAACCCGGCCACATCCGGGTCGCCCAGATTTCTCGGACGGTTTTATATAAATCTGACGATTCGAGTTCCGTTCGCTCAAGTTTGATCACGAACGAATCTGTCGAAGTAGTTTCAATGTCATCAGCTCGTCATCTCTGATCTTATGACATAACTCATGTTTACAAAACCATCCCCGTTCGATGTGAAAACCGTACCTGTGTCGAAACCATCTCTAACAATAGCAATGCCGTATCAAAGCGACCGAGTAGCACAATGACGGCGGTTTCGAACAACATGACCAACCTCATGTTTCATATAGAAATCGAGACTTCACAGAGCCAACTCAGCGTACACGATTTTGAAATCAACATGAGAAGCCTCCATGTACGTTGTTGTAAACAGATACTAGTTGAATCCAGTTCTTGGATCAATTGCTAAGTGCACTCGAGTACTGTAACCGGTGTCATGATCGTAAAGGGTAGTTCACGTGGTCTCACATGAGAGCAGGTGTCCCTATGAATTTCTACTGTATATGGTGACGACATAGTGCTAAAGTTTGCATGAGCTCATTAACGGTTGTTCATGGGCTCTGAAATTCGAGCAACCACAAGGCTGATCTGTGGAATATACACGAGCTAAGGCAATGGTTTGGGGATTTTATCCGATATGCGAGTTGATTAGCGAGATTATATGACGAGTGACCTAGGATTCAGCCAGTGATTCGAGATCCAGTCTGGTGAAATAGATCACAAATTGTACGCATGGTGGGATTAAACTCACAACTGAAAGGGGCTTAGCGAATGTGTCATGAAAAGAGCAGGTGGTGGATTACAGGTGCATAATTAGTAAATCTATGGTAGGCATATGACAGTAAATCACTAGCTAATGGGATATTTTCAATCATGGAAACACAAACGTTATCAGTAGAGTCATCAGTGGTATATTTGCTGGACTGCTCTTTCTTGAGATTTCTAGTAATTTGTGCTAGAACCCTCTCTAGTTAGATAACAGATGGTTGATATGGCGAATTCTAACTGGACATTGGCGCAGTCGATTTAACAATCAATCAAGTTGTCTAGATGGTGTTAAATTTATTCGAATGGCTAGAGTTAGCTCTTCGAACCAGCGGAAATGAGATTTGGTAAAATTGCTGGTCACGAACATCAAGGTTCCAGATTGATCTTAGATCATGTAGAGGTTAAACCTCATCGATTGCTGCTAGATGTTTGCTGGGAACCGAATAAACTATTGAATATCTGAGTGGCGAAATAATCACTAATGCCAGGTGAACGACGATCTGCATTATCAAATGCCTTTTGAAGCTCCCTGATGGCGGAAATTTTAGAACCTAAGTAAGTCACAGTTTCTTGTTGAGATGATGATGGTGATGACGATAATGAGGATGTATCATTGGCTGCTATAGAACTTGGCCTTGTTGATTGGGGTTTAGCAAGTTTTATACTCTTTTGGCAATCTTCAATTAACTCTTCCAAAACTGAATTCATGCTCATTATACCACTGTCCCAATTTGTGGTCGTTGCGCTACTGATTGTTGACATGTTCTTTGACCTAGATTCTTCTTGGGAGTCTGTCTCAGAATCATCGCTGTCATTTACACCAGCTCCGCCTGATGCCTTATAACGTCTATACCTTTCTGTTAAATCTATTAGATACGAATTTTTCTTGGCTTTCCTTATGAAAGGGAATTTAAGTAATTCCTTGGCGGATGGTCTGTTATCTGGATCCTTATTGAGACAGGCTTCAACAAATTCACGAAATTGCTTAGAATAGTTACCCGAGAGTTGGGGCGGATTGTTTTTCGGGATGAGAAACAATACTCTCATGGGATGGAGGTCAGAGTTTGGCGGTTCACCTTTTGCCAACTCTATGGCGGTTATGCCTAGACTCCATATATCTGCTTTGGAATCATAGGCAGATTGGCGTATAGTTTCTGGAGACATCCAGTAAGGGCTACCAACAAAGGTGCTTCGTTTACTTGTCGTATTAGTCAATTGGCCAGCGACACCGAAATCAGCTAATTTAACATCACCAGTGCTAGATAACAATATGTTAGCTGATTTTATGTCACGATGGAGTTTTCGCTCTGAATGAAGATAATCTAAACCCTTGAGTACCTCTCTCAATATTATTGCAACATACATTTCCTCAAATTGGCCAGCCTTCATCAAGTCAAGCGCTGAACCACCGCCCAAGTATTCCATTATTATCCATAACTTTGTTCCCTTGAGATAAGATCCATAATACTTTGTTACATATGGCGAATCACATTGGCTTAGGACCATTATCTCTTGCTGAATGTCTTCTATCTCATCTTCGGCTTCCTCGAGATCAATTATCTTGATTGCAACTACTTGTTGTGTTCGGTTGTCAATACCCTTGAACACTTCACCGAATGACCCGCGACCGATGCGCTCAAGCTTAGTAAACAAAGTTTCTGGATCTAGATGGTCTTTCTGGCTAGTGGCGTTGGAATTAATGGTGGCAGAGCCCATTTTAGAAATACCGGTGGCCGAGGAAGCTGTTTTGGCTGATGTCCCGTTCATGATGGCTGCAATACAGATCTGATTAAAATGAACGACGACAACTTGAAGCCCAGATACTGTTGTTGCCCTGCGGTGTTTGACATTCGTATGATGATATTTATAAACGCCGGCTCACTATTTACCACAAATCAGGTGACTTGAGTTTCAATCAAAACAATTCTATGAAGCCTCTACGACTAGTTGGCACACTAGCTCAACGAGTGCGTTTTGTCGGAGATCGTCCTCGATGGAGCAAGTGGTGATGCACAGTTATTGTTACAGAGACTTGTTGTTCTTACTGCCTCTGCTACCGCTTCTTATTCTGTCAGTATATGTCAGATCGTAATTTGCACAAATTTTTCTAACATAAGTAGTATGAGTGGTGGTGTATTTCTTGGTCGGAATCAATCGTGATTCCACTCCAGCTGGAGGTGTGTTTAGCTTGCCATCGTTCAGCCAAGTTAACTCGCCGCTCCGCCCCCTGATAGTGGTGATTGTTTCCCTGATCGGCAAAAGATCCGTTGTTGTAGTAAGCTATCGTTGATGTGCCTCATGCATTAAGAAAGGTCGAGTCCTCGCTTGCTTTCCACGCACATCTCACCTAGTTGTCTAATTTGAACGAATATTTTACTAGCGACAGAGCGGCTCTAGCATGAAGCAAGCAACAGGAACAAGTGTAACAATTAGTCGGCGGCAATGATGTTAGTGCTCTGCACGCCAGATGACAAGCTAGGCCGTAGTCGGGCGCTTTCCACAGGCGACAGGACGACGGCTATGATCGAAATAATGGTGACTCTAGTCGCCGATCTACTGCTCTGATGCGAGCTCTGCCAGTGCTTCCACCACAGCTGCAGTCTGGGTGGAGATAGACGAGCACTCAGTTGGTCTAGTCAGTCAGTCAGCTGGCTGTTGTTGTCGAGTCCTGCAGGTTGATTTGGGTTGTTTTTCTATTTGCTTTGGCGCGTTGTTGTGCAATATTTGTGATGAGACATTTGAGTCTTGCTCAGCAGGATAGGCGACACAGGGTTCTGTGGCAGAAGAGAAGCGTCATTCGGGACCAAGTTGAGAGTGGAAAACAGCAGGTTGGGCCAAGTAGACAGTGTATTTGTGGGGGAGTAAAAAAGGCCGTGGAGCCTTGGTTGGCTGCCAGAATACCGCTGCCGTGGCTTGTAGGTTACCGTCGCTGCCGCCAACGCTCAGGCTTCTCTCGCAGTGTACAATGTAATGCAAACCTGCTGTGAGGTGTGTTTTTTGTGGCTAACTGTAACGCAAATTCGTGAGCCCAACACGCAGCTGGTTGGTGGAAAATACCATCAGCCGCTGTTATCTCTGGCCTCGTCGGCGCCGAGTGCGCTCGCGAGGCTGTGTGCCTGAGCCAGACGGTTAGTGCGCTGTTGCAGGGCAAGACCTGACTACGCATACGCCATCCGCGCATTGCCCTGTGACTCACAGGGGGCGAGAGGGACGAAAGGGACAAAAGCGCACTGAGCCACACAAGCGCCCTCCTCCTCGCCCTCTCTTTGCGCTAGTGCTGGCCGCTAATTTAGGTGGCCTGCATTCGGGCGAGCTAGCGCTCTCGCAGGTCTTGCAGCTTTAAAGCTCGCACCTCTATCCAGCTAGCGGCAGCACGCTTCTCGCAACTTCCATCTCGCTCTCTCGCTCACTCGCGCTCACTTGTGTGAGCAAAATTTGCCCAAAAGCGCTTGTGCGCTCTCGAAACAGCATCAGGCTCTGCTGGCGTTTTGCTCGCCCGTTGTGTTTGTGTATGAGTTCATTGTAAGGGTGTGCACTGCGGCTCACGACAACGGCCATTGACGCAGTTAAGAGCAAGCCTTCCTCTCGTATAAAAGCGTATCCGCGTTGCTGTTAGTTGCGATAACTGCTGTACTAAGCAACCCGATTCAGACGAGGCCCAAACCGTATCCCGGATCAACCGATACCCATCTAAGCCCAAAACTAAAACAACCAATCCAATTTCTCACCAGAAAGAGAGAATAACTCAGTAGTTTTATCAAAACTAGCGGCATAAACACAACTTAAGATGCAGATCTTTGTGAAAACTCTAACTGGCAAAACCATCACTCTAGAGGTTGAGGCCTCGGACACCATCGACAACGTCAAGTCAAAGATCCAAGACAAGGAGGGAATCCCCCCGGACCAGCAACGTCTCATTTTCGCCGGCAAGCAACTAGAGGACGGTCGCACCCTAAGCGACTACAACATACAAAAGGAGTCCACTCTCCATTTGGTTCTCCGTCTTAGAGGAGGAATGCAGATTTTCGTCAAAACCTTGACTGGCAAGACCATCACTCTCGAAGTGGAGGCTTCGGACACCATCGACAACGTTAAATCAAAGATTCAAGACAAAGAGGGAATTCCTCCGGACCAGCAACGTCTTATCTTTGCTGGCAAGCAACTAGAGGATGGCCGTACCTTAAGCGATTACAACATACAGAAGGAGTCTACTCTCCATTTGGTTCTCCGTCTTAGAGGAGGAATGCAGATCTTCGTCAAAACCTTGACCGGCAAAACCATTACCCTTGAAGTGGAGGCCTCGGACACTATCGACAACGTTAAGTCAAAAATCCAGGACAAGGAGGGAATCCCCCCGGACCAGCAACGTCTCATTTTTGCCGGAAAACAACTAGAGGATGGCCGTACCTTAAGCGATTACAACATTCAGAAAGAGTCTACTCTCCACTTGGTCCTCCGTCTCAGAGGAGGAATGCAGATCTTCGTCAAAACCTTGACCGGCAAAACCATTACCCTTGAAGTGGAGGCCTCGGACACTATCGACAACGTTAAGTCAAAAATCCAAGACAAAGAGGGAATCCCTCCGGACCAGCAACGTCTCATTTTCGCTGGAAAGCAGCTCGAAGATGGCCGTACCTTAAGCGACTACAACATTCAGAAAGAGTCTACTCTTCACTTGGTTCTCAGACTCAGGGGAGGATCTCTGTGAGAGAACATCTTAGCTATAAAACTGGGCTGTTTGCTCTTTTATTGTGGCTGTTTACTGGGCAACAGTGAGGACCCACAATAAAAGAGCCATCAACCTAGAGTTTAATCATCTTGGTCTTTTCACTCCCTTGCTAGATAGCCGACTTTCATTGTTCTGGCTGCCTATCGTTGTGGTCTACCTCCGGGCCTCCGTCGGATGCTGATTGCTAGTCTGACCTTGAGTCGACTGACTTATTGAGAGATACTGACTTGGATTGTTCAGCGGACAAGCACCATGGATGTCGCATGACATCGTCCATCGAGGGTCTTCTCGGTTCGTCAGGCTCAAAGATACGTGAAATCAAATCCTTCACTTCTCTCGATAGGACATCCTCTCGATCGTCTCTATATTTCCATATCCTGTTCAGCTGAGTCTGCAACATCCTACGAAGATCCTTAAATTTGAAAGGAAATTTATTGTTCAGCATACCATAAAGCACTACACCCATAGCCCAGACGTCTGCTTTGAACGGATTATAGGGCCTTTTTTGCAAAATCTGCGGGCAGTAATATGGGAGAGTTCCACAAAAAGTCTCGCTCAGATTCAGTCTACCTGTCTCAGGGTCATACGCTATACGTGCGAACCCAAAGTCGGTCAACTTTGCGTTGTTGTTGTAATCCAACATGATATTATCAACCTTAATGTCGCGATGAGCAATACCAAATTTGTTATGACAGTATTGCAACGCCGAACCAGTTTGTGTAAACCACAACTTCGATCTCGGCTCACTAAGCGCATCGTTCTTCTTTATGTAATCTGCAATCGTACCGTTCGGTGCAAACTCCATGAAAATGTAGATTCTGCCTCCCATACGAAATATATCAAAAACCTTGATTACGTTTACATGCCTAACTTGAATCAGGACGCTGAGTTCTCTGGGTAGAAATTTTTGCTTAAACTTTTCACCACACTTATCTAAATCCATAACCTTGACAGCCGACATCTCTTCACGTCCGTCATGACGAGTTTTCAAAGCCGAAAAAACCTGACCAAAAGCACCAGCCGCTAGCTTCTTCTGCAAGATATAGCCTTTCTTTCTGAGAACAGCTTGAGTTTTTGGGTCTAGTTCTGCTTGTGCAGCCATCCTAAGTTATATTGTCAGTTAGTTAGAAGTTTGGAATGATTCCCACATTGTGGGGGCAGAACGTTAATTTACAGCCTGTTAATCATGGTTTCAGAGGTCTAATCAATGGATCTAGGGCGCAGAGATACGATGGGCCCTCAGGGCGCAGTTGGCACTAGGCGCTTTAGGCAACAGGTCTCACGCGGCCGTAACAAGCGCGTGACCAGTTTTCCTTTTGCTCAACAGGTGTCGCTCACGCGGCTGCAAACTTAGGCGCGCGCTCCCATCCCACAGCGAAAATCGTCGCCTAGCTCGATTGAAAGCCTCTATTTAAGTAGATCATTGAGTGGCTCCGCCATCAGAGGTTAATTTGTTGTCTAGGAGGAGTGACGGAAGGCAGATAATTTGGAACCCACCCATCCAACTGTCACCCATTGAGCAAATACCTCTGCCACTAGTAACCAGCAATCGAGTAGCCATGTCCGACTCAGGGTACAACACCTCAACCTCCTCCCCCTCATCATCTCGCCGAGGCTCGCAAGTATCCGGCGAGGCGTCCGCGGTACAGAGTTCGGTGCGTGAGCCTGCCCAAGATAGACGACGACGAGGATCTGCAGTTCAGCACTCGGGAGTCGCCCGTCGCCCATCGCAAGACCGACGCCGTTCGAGAGCCTCCTCAATTGGAGCAGCCAGATCTCGCGCCTCATCTACTGGGGCCGGATCCAGGATGGGCTCCAGAGTTCGCTCAAGCTCCTTGTCAACCATGAGCGCCAGGTCAAGATCCCGCTCAACTGCTGGCCGCCGAGCAAACCGAAGCACAACTGGTCGCCGGGCCACCCGCCGTACTCGACGCCAAGGAGTTGCCCGCAACCCATCGACCGACAGACGTCGAAGGGGAACCAGGACAAGCGCTCGTCGCACTACACAAGCTAGGGCCACGACTCGCGGAAGAACCCAGACGAGGACCAGATCAGCTCGCCGATCTCGTGTCCAATCATCAACAGCTTGAGTGTTCTCTTGAGGAACAATCAAGAGCATAGAACAAATGTGATAAAAAAAACCTCAAACGAGATGTCAAATCTCGTAAATTGCTGCTCGCGCCGCCCAAGATAAGTCTCGCCCAAGGCTTGTTAAGCTAGAATGAATGATCGGACGATCTAGAAACCTGTTGCACCTCTCCCCCAAAAAACAATAAAATAATACAAAAACACAAATCTCTCATCTGAATTTATTTTCGCCTCGTGCACAAACAATTGGCATTCGAGTGAATGGCCCAGTTTGATCTCGCTGCTGGAAGTAAGTTTAGCGAAAAATCTAATGTGGATATCGCAACTCCAATATGCTATCAGATAGCCGCCAGAATGAGAAACTTCGCAGGGAAATCTTGGAAGCCACGGCAAGCGGCCACGAAAAGGCAAAATTCGCCCAGGAGGAGCTCGACAATCAGGGTAAGGGGCTAAGAGAATCTCTTGGCCAAGCTGAGTCGGTTGCCAGGCAGACGATCAAAACTGCCAAAGCCATCAAAGGTCTTGTCCGCGAGGCGAAACTGAGCAGGACAAGGAAAGCTCTTAGATGTTGTTGTCCAAGTTGCTGTGTTCCAGCAACAAAAGATGAAAACGATTTGGCTGTTGACCAAACAAATCTTGCTTTTAACCCCTTGAGTCTATCTGAAGCAGACGAGAGTGACGTAGAGAAAGACACTCTCTTGCGCTTGGAGAGCCTTAAACAGGAGTCGGTCGCCTCTAAAAGGGCCACCGCAAGTTGGAAGAGAACCTTAGTACCACCACCGAGTGTGATCAATGATGGCTCAGATATTTGGTACAAACAGATGGATGTCAGCCTTAGCCAGTTGCAGCGGATGGCAGAAGATATGAGCAGGTCCCTGGATGAGCAGCTAAAGTTGGCGCAGCTGCTAACTATTTATTTGAATTACGGTGTCGACCAGGTGATGGGTGCGAACAAGTTTCTGATAAAAGAAAAGGATTCATTCTAATTGAGGGCTATTCGTTTTGAAATCATTTTGCAGACCATAGCTAGCAACTTTGGACCTCAGTTATTTTCCCTAAGCCGACTCCTGAAATCGCGCGCTAAAGATCCCCAATAGTGGCCGGTCGGTTGTGTTTTGTGTTACAGCTCTAACTCGCACTATGAGTGTTAATTCGCTCCATGTCCTCGCTAACCTGGTGCGGAGTGGAATCTGGTCGAAGACATGCGATCTAGCCAATTACAAAAATGTTGTACTGGATGTTGAGAGCATCGTTACCAGTTTGTTTCGACTCTGCATATCGGATCACATACGAAAGCTGCAAAATATAGCCCGCAACAGCAACCAAACACTAGATCTTCATGCCGCAACACTTATAAACTACCTCGAGTTTTCGCGCTATGTCAAACAGCTGCTCAACTACCTGGCAAATCTCAAGATAACGCCCATTCTGGTCTACAGTGGCAAGGAGATGGAGGCGCCTCTGTTTGGAATGTTAGCGGCCGGATTTGAGAGGAACGTTGATAAGGTACGCGAACGTGTGTCAACAGTGAGTCGTCGTTCTATTGGTTCGAGAACGGCGCAAGAGTTAGCCAGCCAGGTTCCCTGCCCGAGTCTAGCCTTGATGATATTCAAATCCATAGTCAACCTACGATGCAAAACGGGCGAACCAATCCGAGCCTATCAATCATTCTATAGCCCATATCCACTGATGGCGAAATTGGCCCGCGATTACAAGTGCCCCGTGGTAACTAATAATGCTGAGTTTATCATTATGGATGTCAGGGCTGGATTTATAATCTTTGACGAGTTCTGGAACCAGAACGTAAGTTCTCGAGATCATTCTTTTAGAGCAAAAACGAGAAGCATCTCGAGCGTCAGTTCGTCGAGTTCAGCTCCGAAGACACCAAAGATCTCTGAGTCAGCTAGAGGCAAAACAGTTTGTAGATTTCACTCAAACATTCAATTCCTACACCAACATCCTGGCCTGAATGCACCCTTAGCGATCAACCTTTTCCCCTTGACTGATATAGAAATGATCAAGAACTACTCTAAATCACTGAAAAGATTAGGAATCAACTATGATGAGTATAAGAGAGAGGATTTCACGCCGAGTTGTCAGGATAAAACTGGCGGGAATTCATACAAAATCTATCATTTGGCAGCCAATAGATTGGAGCTAGCACTCAGATTCTTATCAACTAAAACAGTCGCCATGTTAGGTAACTTTGTTCGGGGTGAGGCAACAAGAACCAACTCAAGTCTTGATGACGACTATCGACAACTCTTAAATTATCATGCGGTTGCTTTTAGTTTTAAAGAGCGTCTAAGGTTCGTCCTCAAGTTTGTCCATGATCCTGCCCAATTGAACTATATTGAGTGGTGTCTGGTGAATCGAGAATGTACCCCTGATCACCTTATGAACATTATTTGCTGCTCGCTGGGCCGTTTAGCTAGCGTCAGTTACAATAAACAAATGCAATACGAAGACTTGGCCACAAGAAGGTCTGCCTACTCTTTGTTAAATAGACAGAAGGCCATGTTGATGAGCATATTCACTGCAAACGAGTCTCACAAGAGTGAGAGCTCGATTTCGCTCACTAAAAAACAACCCGACTTGATGACCCGGTATGCGAGCGCCTCCCTCACCATAGTTGATAGACTTGAATCTAAGGTAGTTGAGCATGTGATTGACACTACGCATGAGGATTCGCGACTCGAGACATTACGAGACAAACTCAAACTGTGCAAGCTTGCGAGAAATCAGGTAGACAAGAAGGAGAGGATTCAATTTATTAACCTTGTTTTCAATACAACAGACCTGCTTTGTTTGCCTCCTAAGTTAGATTCATTCGTGAGTAGACAGCTAGGAAAAGATGAACACTGCATCAGGAACGAGCTAGCTATAGTGCTATCACTATTCAAGTTTTGCTGCGAAAGCTGCAAAGATGATAGCTATTTCAAAACCACCTATTCCAGCCTTGTTCCTCATTTCGAGTCAGCCATCTTGAATCACTACCTGTATTTAGATCAAACGCTTTCAAAGCGTAAGTATAGTAAGCCGATGTTGGCCCTAACAAATGCAATCATAACGGCAGATAGCGAGAATGTGGCAAACTGTACAAGTAGTGTCGCCAAAGATGCCAAGAATAAGGCAGCAAGCAAGGGGAGCTCAGGGGGTGGAATGTCACGAGGCCAAGCTAATAGCTCTAGCAAATACATTGGCCACTTAATTCACCTGCTCAACGGATCTCTGGAGGCTTTCTGCGAGCTTAACGCCTTTCTCGCGTACCCGCTGCCAAAATTGAATCTGCATTTGCACTACAATCCGCTACTTTTATTCAATCTAACTTTGCTCTCCCTAGATCACGTGAATAACAAAGCCTTGCTAAAACCTTGACAAATTTTCATCTAGTTTCTCTCAGTGTGTCTCTCAAGCCAGCTAATGCGCCTACCACCGTGTGATGATCGTGATGACCCTCTTCTCGAGCCGGTTCGCTGCTGACTGATGGCGCAGGCTTGCCACGCTCTCTAGCTCTACCTGATGAACTTGATTTCTTGCTAAGCTGAGGATTAGCTGCCTGTGGTGGCGCTTCCGAGCCTGACGGCTTTGCGACAGTAGCACTAGGCGGCTGCGTTTGGTTCCCTTGTGATGGGACGACCACTGTTGGTGCTGTCGCCTGTCCGCTACTCTGATCTGGTTCGCTAGTGCGCGGTGGTGGGTGTCTACCTGATTGGTCCACCGCCATTTGTCGCTCTGGCTGGGCAAATATGTTCCTTCCTTTGTCGTCGTTCGACGACCCGGATGCAGATTTGGGCACATTCTTGCCCGCCGACTTTGGTCTCATGCTCTTAATTATGTAATAATAAACGAACAGAAAGAGTATTAGCACCGCAAAAACGATAATCAAAAATATAATCAAAATCTGTGTCGAGTCTAAGCCAAGCCAGCTGTTGTTAGTCGTGTTGGTTCCGTTTGCTGGACTTGGTGTACTTGGTTCAATTGGCAAACTCGAGGAGTTTTCCAAGAATAGGGCCCTAGAGTGGGACATGGCGTCATCATTAGAATCCATTGTTTTCGTTGAAATCGATCAGAGTAACATTACTTAACAAATTCTGCATCAAAAGATCAGCAGACGTTTGGTCAAGCAATTAATGGATGTGGATAAGATCAAGATGCTCCTGGATGTAGCGCAAATCTTCCCAATGCTTTACGCAGGTACATCGGATGTACTCGCAATCCTAAGGAGGAACATCACCAACATATAAATATCTCTTTGATTTCATTGTATCTGCTCTTGGCTTCTCTCAATTGTGCACCTTTAATTAGATGTAATGAACCGATTGTCTTAGGCCCGCTATGGCTTCGGGCAGGAAAGAATCCCTACTAAGGGCTTTCGTTGAAACCTTCCCACCCTTGAAACTTGCACTCCAAGTTAACGATTGCATCTGTTTTGTGTTAAAATCAATCCTTGAAACCCTCTGGTGGGCAGCTCGATCAACCTTTAGCCTTTGTCATGTCATAGTAGATCAAATCTTTAATCTTATCCTAAAATGCCTCATATTAAGTAACTTGGTCGACCCAGCAAGCGCACATTACGAGAGATTAGACAAGAAAAGAGAACACAAGGAGCCAATACCATATCGGGACCAATTCTTGAAGAGATCGTTGACCTACTATGGTGGAATTCTCTTGGGTGCAGCCCTCTACTTATTCGTCTACTTTGTGCTTATCAAGCATCACACCTTTACAACGGTTGCAGTTGCCCTCCTCCTCATGCTAGCTTACCTGTTAATTTTGGAAAATTCTCACAGCATTCGAAGTATCATCATGCTGTGCCTACCAATAATGTTCACGAATAGAGGGAGGGCACTGATTTTTTGCTGCATGTTGGCCATGATGGTGTCTGGCCCATTAAAAACTAGTCAAATCAACGTTAGCGAGCTACGCTTAAGCTTGAACTGTTGTAAGCAATACTTGATTGTTAAGACGGACAAATTTGTCGACAAGAACATTGTTCAAAATGTCGTCAGATTAGAGGAAATCGTCAATAAATTAGTCGAGAATATCAAAAAGTTTGCGGCGGAGATTAAAGAAAAGTTTAAACATCTTATCGAGCTGGCAATCAATGTTGAGAGGTATATAGCTGCTGCGATCGATAGACTAAAGGATATTGTAGATGTCTGCAATGGCCATTCGAGGGACGTGTACGAAAACTGTTTCAAAACCTTTGAATTCGCCTACTCAGATTGTAGGAACAAACTGGGTTCTAGACTGAACTTTGTCTGCGAGATTGTCAAACCTTTAAAGGAGTTGTGCAATATAGTTAAGTTACCTAGCGTACTTTGCGAGATACCCAAAGCTATTGTTGCGTTCATGGACAGAACTTTTGGAGAACGGTTAAGACAATATATTAATATTATTGAGAGTGAGTTGTACGTGGACATTGATATTGAGCACCGCTATTCGTATCGCGGCACAAAAACTAAGTCTTTTAAAAGAATCGCGGGCGAGATTCAATTCGATATGGCAAAGAAGTTTTGGTATGTGCACCTCATTACGAGAGTGTTTAATCTTTTGAGTTTAATTTTAGTCTCGTGGATTCTTATCACTGCAACCCTGTATCATATGCACTACCTGACGGACATTGAGTATGATAACGCCTATATCGACGGTTACCTCCAAGAGATCGATTCACGCAATCGAAACAAGGTGACTCGGGAGGACACCGTCAAGAGTCGTGAGGTCAGACAGTTCCACAGTGAAGAAAGCTCACCATCGAGTCTAAATGAAGAGCCTGCGATCGACCAACAGGTGGCCAGAGTCAAAATTCTTTTTCCAATGACTGCCGACCACGAGAGGAAGTACTTGAAGCCGTTTAGTCTGTGGATGAACACGACTGAGCGTCACAAGTTTTATATCGCAGGCCTCGTCTGGATAATCATTGTTGGCTATATATTCTTTTTTGTTATCCTCGACTACGTCTTGTATCAGCTCATTGAGCTGACAAACGAGATCTTGAAGGACATTCTATTCACATCAGATTTGCCACTCGTTGATGTAGCATCAAAGACTGGAGACAAAGTTGTCAAGTATAATCGCACGTATTTAGATGAATTGAGATCACAAAGAATTGCAAGCCGACTGAAGAGACCCCAAAACTCCACCGGCAAGTCCAGCTTGGGCTCCATGTACCGAAGACTCATGGACTCCATCGAAGAGGATATACCTGACGACGTGGCTATACTAGACTCACTGCAACAATGCTTACCTAAATCGAGCAAACCAAGCTACACAACGTATGAACACCTGACATACCTCGCCATCTTTACCTTTGGAGCAGTGGTACTGGAGGCCTATGCGTTGCGCACGAGGCACTGCATTGCTAACCTTTACTATCCAGTGCGCGCCCGAAAGCGGGCCGCTTGGCTTTACCGTAAACTGGTCGGCGAGAAACCCAAGTACGAACTACCAAAGGAGGAGCCAAAGAAGGCCAGAGACGATCTGTTCGAGGTCGGTTTGAAGTTGCTAGCCGATAGAGTCAGAAGATAATTGGTGGATCGTGCTTTCTAGAACTTATCCGTAAACAAAGATCGAGCTCACTCATTTAGTTCAGTCGCCAAGAACAGATACAATGCATGCATGCACTGCGTCCGACTTGCACTCTGAGTGGAGCTTGGTGCACGCACAAGTGTGGTTCATACTTCGCTCCTCCCTGCTCATTTCATAGTACTTGACAAGAGACATTGCGAGGGCTGACATATTCACATATTAAAATACTGTCTCCCATCATCCGAGCTACAAATCAATTACAATCGACTGTAACTACAGAAAGTCAGCAAAATGGCCCAGTTATATCTGTCGAGGGCTGGCTTGGATCCTGTGATCTTTTCCTGGATTGGAACGGCTATCGCAGTCGGCTACGCTGCCTACCTGACTTACACGACCTCGAGAAACAAATCCAGCGCCGCAAAGGGTTTGATCAACCTTGATAAAAAGAAGGAACAGGCCAAGGTGGTGGACACCTACGATGTCGAGGATCTTGGAAACAAGTCGGTTTTCTGCAGATGCTGGCGTAGCAAGAAGTTTCCTTATTGTGATGGAGCGCACGCGGCCCACAACAAAGAATGTGGTGACAACATTGGGCCACTGATCATTCAGAAGAGGAACGTCGAGGCCTCTAGCTAGTGATGACAAATTAACGAACCAAGTGGTCGCCTTAGTGAGAAGGGTTTTGGTTTCAGAATGGGGCTCCCCGGTTTTGAGGATGATTTGTGTTCTAGCATTGAATCAACGATTAAAAGACTTTACCTATCGCTGTATCCTTTACACTTGCCTAGCTGGACCACGAATCTGGCTAGTGTAAACTCTGTCATGAATCTCGTGACCGATAGTGTCACAAGCATAAGAATAATGACAATAAATCCAGTTGTCATCGGCAAAAATTTTAGTTGGTGCTAGATATAAATCAGGGGCGATTTTATTAGGACTGAATCTGACGCTATAAATTAGATCATTATTTAGATAAAGATTGAATACGTGAGAGATGGCGAGTGATGAAATGCGTTTGCGATTTTAACCATCAAGTTTGCAGTGTCGGCGGAACTAATCTAACCTTCGTTTGCGACAAATACTTATCGTCGCCCAAAAGTTGCTTCTTATTGCTTTCGGGCCATTGCTGCAAACAAGCTGGCCAATCTCAGCCATGCTTCTTCTCTACGACCACCACTGGCTCATGATGCTTGGCCATGTAAGCCCCCAGAAGGAAGCCCTTGATGAATTTCTTGCTCATGGCCGACGTTAGATCGCAAAGGGCTAGAAATAGGACGCTGATTATTAAGATCACCTGTGCAAGACAGCGTAGGTGAAACATCAGGTGTAGGGAGGGCATCTTGGATATTTGATCGAGTTTTTTCGAAACTTGAAGGGCTTGTCGATAGAGGTTGCTTCCGCTCCGGTTGATTGTGTCTCGCTCGATGACAAACAAGGAATGCGTCTCGATTCCCGCCTTGATCGCCTATAAGTAATCAAAATTTTTCCAAACATCAGCTATCGATAAATGGTGATTGACCTTGCGATGAGCGTTAGGTGTTTGGTTGGTGGATCAGACCTGTTGTATTAAGGGGAGGTAAAATTGTTAACACGAAAGAGGAACAGCTCACAAATGCGTTCAAAAACTTTTGTCGCCAACATTGAGCCAACTTAGAGTGCTGAGCTCAATGTCGTCCAGGAGCTCGATTGCGCTCGAGTTTCTAGCCTGAAACGTTAACATTAGATAGACAGAGAGAGGGTTGATGAACTTTGTTAGACCGTTCAGAGAGTCTATGGTAGAGCTAAGATTTTGCAGTTTAAATTGGTCGTTTTGCGACTGGCTCGTTGTACAAGTTATCAACAAGATTGTGCCCGATCTAGACGGATTGAGCTCTTGTAGGAATCGATAACTTTGCTCACTGAGCTCTGACAGAACGTATGTAAGGGGTGCAGTTTATTTCGAGCCAGAGCGGCAACCTGACTCTCGCTCGCTCGATCAGTTGGGGGCTCCAGGTGGATGCTCTAAGCGACCAACGTCTGGGGATCTGATGGTTCGTCTTCTAGCTGGCCGCAAGATGAACACGATGCAGCCTCTTGTCTGCCTTCCCAAAGCATCAAACTACGTGCACCAAGGTTGGTTCATTTTAGCAAGTTACCTGATGCGAGAACGAACCGTGCACTGATTCGTGTTGGGCCGGCGAATAGGAGTCGCCGCTCGCTGGCTTGAACGTCTGGACAACGATCGTATTCTATTCTTATCAGTCCGAGCGTCAACACAATTGGTTTCGGGCAACAATATCAACTCGCTACGTTAGAGTAGAATAGCGAATCAGCCAACAATGTTGATGGTGGCCGTCAGTAACAACAAGGCCACACACAGAAAGATAGAGTCTCGCCAACTAGCCCTCCGCCCTCGAGCAGCCACGAGTCAGTGACGCGCGAAAGAGGCAACATCTACGCGCTACGTGCCCGGCGAGAATGTCTAGACTTTGCCCGCCGCCTAGGTGGCCACCTAGCGCTGTCACCAGTGGCTGGCGGCCCGTACACTCTAGTTCCGCTTGGGCTTAGCGCGCCGCCGGCTGATGGGCCAGAGACTTTTTCCAGTGTTACGCCGGAGCCAACCTGGCGCGGCCATGCAGTTGCGTGAGAACGTATGCCCGCAGTCCTGCAGTTATGTCCTTCGTGGGCCCCCAAGACACTGACGGCACCGAAGCCTCATAGGGCCACTTGCGCGCAACTCGCAGCGCCAACTCCAGGCCACTGTAACCCACTGGCCGCCTCCCCCAACTTCGCAAGCCAGCAGCGAGCTCGATTCCAGCCGTCGGCGTCGCCGTCACCACTAACGTTGGAACAAGTAGCCATTTGTTGTTGTGAAAGTTGAGCTTTAAAGGAAAATAAGGCACCAGCATCGGCGTCGGCACGAGCGCTAGAGGCAAGGCGACAAATGTGTACCTAGCACCTGCGTTGCGGCTTTATAACCTGGGATGGAGCTTGTTAAACAATGTATCCTGACCTCGGGGGCCAATTTCGGACTCAAATTGTTTCAGTGAGCGAGTTTTAGGTTCGTTCGTGGAAAGAAAACCATCGAGACGAATAAAGCAAATTGTCTGTCAAATCAAAAAATGGTCAGTCTAATGCAATTGAGCATCCTGGCAGAATAATTCAGCACGAAAGAGTAGAGAGTCTTTTAAGGATAAGAGAAACTAGGAGTCGAAATGGAAGTGAAAATAAATCGTGTGATCTGTGTTTGATAAAATACGCTTTAAATTGGATCAGCTTGAGTAAAGAGGAGCTCTTGGAATGGAATTGTGTTAGTCCAGTCGCTAAGATGTAACTAGAGGGCGAGATATTGTCATACGTCGGAGGAAAATGACCACGATTGTGGCAGAGAAGGTGCCCTGCACTTCGGTGGTCGATTTCAAGGCTAACCCACCCTTTGGCGCCCATCTAGAGGGCAACTCGAAGCAGCAAGAGCTTAGCTCGAATAAACACTCCTCAGCCAGTATAACAAATTCAAGCAACAGTAGAACTAACACCATCTCGATGGCAAAGTTCAAAGAAAAGAGACCAGAACCGTTGAAATTGAACCCGAATTTAAATCAAGAAATTCCACTTGACTTATCAGTCAAGAGGTAAGTCACCAACAGGGGGATCCTCCACGCTTACCTGCGCGCAAAGGTGCAGAGGTTAACTCAACCATGTTTCTCTCTTCCTCTCTGAACGTAAAGTGCGGGAAATGTACCATCCGGAACACTAGGCAGCATATTCAATCTAACCAGCGCTAACCACATGAACACCCTCGAGACGCCGAGAATTGTTTGGCAAGACAACGAGGCCTTGCTGATAAAACAGAGACTCTTCTCAAGCTCAGCAACTCCAAGCAACAGCCACAAGATTCAGCTTCCCTCGTTTGCTGGCGACTCACCACCGATAACTCCCAACACGCCATTCCTCGACATGGTCTGCTCGCCGACGGCCAGATTGGCCGAGCAACTTGGCCAGCCGGCTACTCTCCTCCAAGATTCCTCGCCCTCCAACTTTCAAGCGCTCATGTCCGCCCAACTACAGCTATCAAAACAACCACACCACCACCAGAAACAAACCATAGATGAGGAAGGAAACCATGCAATGGCCAACAGGCTCATGAGGCATCAACAGAGAGCGAATGAAACAATAATAAAAGCGCCCCGTAGGAGTTGCAGTACGGAAAACTTGAGCACTCCCATGAGCAATAGCCAGACGTTTAAAATGTTCAGGTATCACCATCACTATCATTATCAGCAGCAGCACAAGGCCAGAGGCTCAAACGAAAGCAAAAAGGGGTCAGTCTCACCTCTAGTAACCAAGAATCTCAGCAGCATTACTGGAATAGCGCCGAGCGCTGTCTCCAATGGAAGCAATCGGTTCTTATACTCCGACCAACAGTTTTCGAACGCCACAGATGGCGTCGATGTTAGAGGCAAGCAGCGACATAGTCCAAGGGCAAACCTCACCGGCGAGTCGAGTCCCGGAATGGACCTCCAGGTTTTTCCGGGGCCAACTAAATCGCTAACGCCAACAAGTGTTGCAAACGCAACTGCAAACCTGTTCAACATCCACCTAAGCTCACCAACTAATCAGACTGGCTCAGTGCAGGAGGAAACGGCTGCCTTGAGGAGCCCCTCAATGCAGTCCATGTTGGGCGACCTCTTGGTTTCGAGCCAGAAGTCTGCATCTGGCGGCGATTGCGGCAACTCTAGGCCGGCAAACCAAAATTCCGACCCACTTCTACCGGCGACTAGCTGCGCCCAAAGCCAAAACCAGGGCCAAGGCTCATCCCTGATCTCCTCGCCCTCTTCCACCGCTAACGAAAACCACGATAAGCAATGCTCAGCGACTCCATACCAACTCCACAATTGCAGCGCCACCAACTCGCTTAGCAGCTTGGCAACCCTGAACACGCCCACCCTGGTTTCGCCGAGCCAACTTCGCGCCGGCACCGCCTGCTTCCTGCCCTCGCCAACCCTGTCGCCAATGTCGTCCGTGTTTGAGTTGCCCTCGCCATTGCTCATGTTTCCGCCAGTTCAATCAGGCGCCAATCTCTCAAGTGGCGGCGACCAGAGGCAAGGGGCCAACAAGCCACAAGTTAGCCCGGCCAGTTTTAGCGCCAAAATAATTTCCGAGCCAGCGGTTGTCTCCAATACAATGGAGCAGGAAAATTGCGGCCGGCGCTCTGAGGTTGAGCCCGCTCAGGATCAGCTGGTTCAGGTGGCGGCTGGCTCAGGAAGCAAGGCGCTGAGTAACCTAGAGCTAAGTCTTAACCAGGACCTCCAGCCGCAACTCGGGCGCCTGGCGGCGGGCGCAGCCAGCGAGAGTCAGTTGGCCCAATTGGTTATGCCCGCAAGCGACAAGGTGGGCACAATTGAGCTGGACGAAGAGGTTGAAATGGAGGTGGAGCCGGCGGGCGAGCCGAGAGGCTGGTCGGCGGCTAGCGTGCGTCAAAAAAGACATACGCTTGACTGCTGGCCCCGACCTGCAACCACAATCCCCCGAATCCTGGTCTCGGATTGCCTAGTCTCGCAGGAGAGCAGTGAGCCCATGTTTCGGTTGCAAAATGGGCCCAGAGGCAACGAGGGCTCACGCGCCTCCTCCTCCTCCTCGTCGCTCGTTGGCCAAATCCGGCTTCTCGCCGTGGGCAACGGCAGCGATGTTGGCCAGCTAAGGGCCACTGGCAGCCAGAGGGGATTCGCGGACAAGAGATCGATGTCGCCTCCGTCCTTCGGGGCGACAGCAAGAGCGAGCCTCTACCAGGGCGAGCGCCACGAGAGTTGCTCGGCTCCCCCGGACGTGTTTGGCCACGAGCTCGGCCCCAAAATCAAGAGTGCAAGCGAGTGCGCTTACTCTGGCCGCCAACAAGCGGCGGCGGCGGCGGCGGCGGCTAGCGGCCAGCCGACAGCCATTGACCGGCAGCAGGCAGTGGAGCGTGTGATTGCGTCGCCGGGCCAAGCCGAGTTTCGCCAGCCAGTTCATCACTCGGCCATCGGCGGCCAGCTTGGAAGCTATCAATACAACAAGGGCGTAGCTCAATATTCCGAGATCCAAGCAACTCGCAATGGCTGGCCCGCGGCCGGCCAGCCATTGACAGGCGGCTCGCTGGCATCCGGTTACATGGACGCTCGCTCGCTTTGCCGGCCAAGCTCGGCCGCGGCCTTCGCGAGCCCGACGGTCGGGAACCAGAGCCAACGGCAGCAGGAGCAGCTAGCAAGTAGTGAGTGGCATTCGCGACAGCAGCAAGCGAGTCTCTTTGGCCAACCTGCAAGCCAGATCGATGGCAACTTTTCCCACTCTAGCCATCACTTGCATGGCCTCTCTTTCGGCCAAGTGGCTCAGCCGCAGCAGCAAGCTATGAGGCAGCTCCAAATGGACGCCTCAGTGGTCCATGGCCAAGCGCAAGCTGAGTGCCGATCGAGTCCGCTCGCCGACTTGCAGCTCGCGCCGACAAATTGCTCCTTCGCCCAGCA
>Ga0268249_1000291_pt1 | contig 29000 bp, 27 predicted proteins | sample AgamicAtPe_FD_200257 | JGI IMG/M metagenome (GOLD analysis project Ga0268249, IMG submission 200257) | Agave microbial communities from Guanajuato, Mexico - At.P.e (v2) (version 3) | ecosystem: Host-associated > Plants > Phyllosphere > Phylloplane/Leaf | place: Guanajuato, Mexico | collected... | reverse complement strand
TCAGTCCGTGTGAGTCTGTGTGTATCGAACACGTAGGGACACGAGGGAAGAGTCCTTTGTGAGTGTTGATTTCAAGACGCCTTGCGGCTCAAGTTTTGGCCGGTAGGGTGCGCGTTCGGCTTCTTGAATAGACGCCTCTGGCTCGCTAGTCAACGGTCGCAAATTTATACTTCAAGCCACAGCGAGCTCTGCGTGATTCATTACATCGTGGAGCGGCGCCGGAACAAGAAGTTATGTTAGAATCAGAGCCATCAACCTATTGCGCAACCGTGGGATATGGCCGGCTAGTGTTGTCTCTGGAGCCTTATTTTAGTCATCGATTTTCCCATAAAGCCCACGGAACTGATTCAGCCATCGTTTGTCGCTTGGCTTAGCCGAGTTGAGACGCCGAGTGAATATATATTTGCGCTTCAACTTGAAGAATCGTCGTGTCCTTAGAAGGATGCCGTCAGTGGTAACTAGTTAAGCGAGGAGGGAGTTAGGCACAGTTGAGTTGCAATCCGCAATTGAATGGACATTACAGAGGCTTGAGAATGGATTTGACAGGTAAGTAGTAACGATTTTATCGAGGAGTGTGCGCTAGTTTGACTGCTAACACGCTGACCAAGTGCACTAGTCGGCGTGACCTGAGGAGAGGGATTTGGTTTAGAGGATGACAAATTGCGCGACCAAAGTGAAGCGCCTGCTGGATTCAGAAGTGGAGGCCCAAGTTCGAGAGTTGTAAAGCTAAGTTCAAGTTCCCATTCCAATCAGCGGCAAGATTGGCTGGAGGAGCGAGGGCGCTGCGGGTTGGCCGTAAGAGATCGCGAGCTTCTACGTGAAGAGAGCCAAGGGAGTCGACCGGTGGACAAAGTTGGCGGTAAAGATAGCGAGCGACTCTTTATCCAAGTCTACATCAGCGTTCAGCAGCACCGACGCGAGAGAGGGCGGCTCCAGGCGAACATCTTGCGGAAGCCAGTGTCAAGCGGGCCAAGTGGCTGACCTCATTCCCGGGCAAGAGTTTGCCTTGCTTGGCGCATACGCGCCGCCAACTGGCCACCCTGAACACCAACCCAATGGCCCAGTGTTAGCTCAAAGCTCGCGGTTGGATTCCTCTGGAGTGTTGGCCGCGCGAGAGTGATCCAAGGGCTGGTCAATATGGCAGCTTTTGGCCGGCGATTCTTGGGGATGTGTGAAGGGAGGAAGGAAGGAAGGAAGGAAGGAAGGAGGCGCCTTTGTACGCTCCGCTCGTCCCCCGACAACTGCCAGAGTCCCGCCGGATGAGGTTGCCTCGGTGTCCTGGCGAGTGACCTTGACTTTAGTTCCAATGTCACAGCTGCTCGCCGCGAACTTTAAGAGGGAACCGAGATGTCCAGTTGGCGAATGCACAAACTCTCTCTCTCTCTCTCCTTCTCTCCCTTAGTGGCGGGCAACTCGGACTCAAAGGGAGCAAAACCAACAGCCTTGTGTTGCCTCCACTGCTACCTTGCTCGCCCATTCGAGCGAGAGCAGTTTCATATCATTCAGTGGCCGCCCAAACTGGAGCCTCGGTCCGCCGTTGAGTTTGGCCGGCGCCAAGGCTGACGGTGTGAGCGCCAACCATTGTAGCTTTGGCAAAGTCGCTCGGGACTTTAAGAGCTAATTGGCGTTCGTTTGAGAGACCGAGTTCATCGGTTTGCCGACGCCAAAAGTAACTGTTTGCAGTGAAACGGACGAGTCTCGGCTGGACAGCTTGTAAATTGAGTTCCAACCGGTGAAATTGGAGCTAGCAAGGGGGAACTTTCTCGGCTTTCAAGGTGAGAGAGAGAGAGAGAGAGAGAGAGTCCAGCGAGCGGGCGAGCAGGTGAACTTTAGTCTCCTCATTCGCGTCCAGCTAATGTGTTAGCGGCCCCTTTGCTGCCTCAAAGGAGCATGCGTCTACCCGGCTAGTGCAGCTAGTAGCAGAAGTTGGACATCTCAATCGGGAGGGTTAGGTTGCTGTTGTGCTTTGGATTAGTTAGTTTTGCGTGGGCGACAGCGTCTGACTTGGTGTTGCCAGGTTGGCTGGCTAGATTTTGGCTCATGCGCGGTGAATTTTTCGAGCCCAGTCTGAGTGTGGGCGCGAGGCCGAAATTGGGTCCTTGGGCGCCAAATGGGCGAGCAGGCGACTCGGCTTGGCTCCATTCTGCCAGTGCACGAGTGGCGCCGCTGGTCTAGCCAGCCAGTCAGCCAGCCCAGCTAGATAGCGAGAGAGCCAGCGAGTGCGAAAGGATTGCGCACATTGACTGTTGAACAGGCGAGCGGCCCTAGGCGGCACGTAGGCGCTATTGCTGCGAGCAAACGCGTGTTTCGCGTCACATGCTAATGCGCCCTTGTAACGAGCAACCGCCAACGGGAGCTGTCGCCTCTTCGCGCGCCTCCAAAGGCGAGCGAGGCTGGCTGGCCCGCAAACTCGCCCTCGCTGAGCCTCCATCTTGGCCAGCCACCACAAAGGCGAGCCGCTGGCCCAATTGTTGGAGCGAGCTAGCTGCCGAAAGCGGAAGAGGAAGCAAACTGCCGGTGGGCCCAATTTCTTGAGCCCGGGCAAACTAAACTGGAGCGAGCAAAGCGCGCCAGCCGCTAGGTGCCCGCGAGCGCCGCTAGCGACCTGCAAAGCTCTCGGCCGCGCTTGTGGCGCCACCTAGCAGCAACCAACCGAACCACTAAATAATCAATCCATCGCCCGATCTATGCTCAATCTAAATAGCGGAACTTGCGCCAGAAGAGGAACAACTGGCGGCCGCCATCCCCCTCGCCAGCGAGTCGATTGCCGGCAAGTGTAAACAAGGCGCTAAATTAAAACAGGTGACCGTAACTAAACCGGGAACCTCTAAGCCAAAAACGACTCGCGATCTCACCAAATGTAAGTGTTGCCTTTGTTAACTCAAAAGCCTCTGACCTTTTGAGCTCTTGATTGAATTTCAACTCCCAACTGCACAAAGTAGCAAGCGCAAGACAGAGTCCATGCATTAAAAGCGCCGACAAAGAGATCCGCCGATGCCTCCAAGAGCAGAGTATCCGTTTAGATCTGAGCAATAGCGACCTTATTGAGATTCCAACTTTTGTTGGCGATTTAGGCTCAATCTTGGAGGAATTGTATTTGTATAAGAACAAACTTTGTGTCTTACCGAAGGAAATCGGAAAATTAATCAGATTGAGAGAGTTTTCTGTGGCTGAAAATAATTTACAAGATTTACCTGATTCAATGGAATCACTAAAATGTTTGAGAATCTTCGACGCTAGATACAATAAGCTCAAAGAGTTGCCTGGTTGCGTCTATAAATTGAGCGCCTTAACAACATTGCTCTGTCGCTACAATAAGATTGCTTCAATTAGGCCAAGCATAGCAAACCTGAGCCAGCTTACAATGCTTAGTCTTCGCCAGAATAGGATCAAATTTGTGCCTAGAGAAATTGGGAACCTTAAACAGTTGGTCACCTTGGATCTAAACAACAATTTCATCCAGCGCTTACCTGAAGAGATTGGATGTTTAGAAAGTTTGACCTGTCTAGATGTTCAGCATAATGAATTAGTGGAGCTACCCGAATCGATTGGAAAACTGAACAGTCTATCCCGTTTAGGTTTACGCTATAATAAGCTCGAGTGTTTGCCTGATTCCATTTGCAAGTGTATAAATTTGAGCGAATTGAATGTTGAAAACAATCACATTTCAGAGTTACCTGAGCAGCTCTTATTCACTTTAAACGTAAGCAAATTAGTCCTCTCGAGAAACAGATTCACCGCCTATCCAAAGGGCGGCGTTGCCCAGTATAGGAAAATCGTATCCGTTTGCATGGAACAAAACCGCATTGGAAAAATTCCGTTCGGCATATTCGCTCAGGCTGACCAGTTGGTCAAATTGAACATGAAAGACAACCAATTGCAAAATTTGCCCCTTGATTTGGGCCGCTGGTCAAAACTGGAAGAGTTGAACCTCTCGAACAACAAAATCCTAAAGATCCCCGACGACATCCAGCACCTGGAACACTTGGAGAATCTTTCCGCCAGCCACAACCTGCTAAGCTCGCTACCCTACACCATTGGCGCTTTGGAGAGACTGAAAGTGCTTGACCTTGAGGAGAACCAATTGGAATCGCTGCCAAAGGCGGTGGGCAATTTGAGTTCCCTGGAGATATTGGTGCTAAGCTGCAATAGGCTCAAAACTGTGCCAAGAGATTTGGGTCGCTGCACGAGACTAGTGCAATTAAATCTAAGCGACAACCAGCTAACCTACCTGCCCGAAGAATTGGGTAAGTTTCTAGAGTTATACAAGAATTCCCAACCCCTCTGATCTGGCCTAAATTGCTGACAAATTGCGAGTCCACCAACTATCAGGCAACTTGGAAAGTCTAGAAGTTTTACAATTAACGGGAAATAAGAGCCTGCATAGTCTACCTATCGAGCTTGGAATGTGCAGTAGAATGTATGAGCTCGCGTTCGAGGGTTGCCCGTTGACTTGGATGCCACAGGAGGTGATTGCAAAGGGCCAAGCTGCTCTGCTCGCCCATCTGGCCCAGCGCGGAAGCTACGGGGTTGATCGGACTAAAACTCAAGCGGCCAACTGTCCCAGATAGAAGCGGATCTCGACTGGAGCCCCTTTTGATTCAATCGCAAGTTGCTCGACTCAATCATGTGATAATTCTTCCTGAGCGGCAAAGTGATGCAAACAAACCTTGAATATGTCCTCTCCGGTGCTAATAGTAGAATAATTGCGCCATTCAAGAGTGATCCCTGGTCACCTGGAGGTCGTCGGGAAAGCCAAATCAGGTGGCTAACTTGAAGCGCGATCGCCCGCTACTTGATCCCGAGATCGACACTTTCAATTAGGATTGCTCCTGAATCAGCCATCCATTTACAAATAAACGCGCAACTGCAGTTATCTCGGAGTGTTGGAGCCTGTTTTCCTGAAGTTGGGAACTCTGTTGGTGGGGCCGGCGGTAGATGGCGCGAGTGGGCGGCCGAGTGGGCCGAGCTGACGCTTGTGTGCCCGTGTGTGTGTGTGTGCAGATGGGCAGGTCGGCCGGTCAGCTGTTGAGGCCAAACTCGCGCACTGGAGTCGCGGATTGAGTCTTGCCTTTGTTTGCGTCCGCTGGTCCAGGCGTGTCAATCGGCGGTGTCGCGCATGCTCGGCCCGAGTCCAATTCCATTAGATCTCAATCTAGAAAACCTGATTCCCGCGAGTGACCGCGAGCGGAGTCGGCCGGTGGAGGCGCTGCCGGCGGGATGATATTCAAAAAGATGGCCGCCGCGCCGGCCGGCCAGCATGGTGGCGGCCAAATCCGCAAACTCGGCTGCCGAGTGTTTGGATTGCGCGCGAGCGGAAGTGTGCAAATCGAGTTTGGTGGAGCGCGAGCAAGTGGCTGCTGCTGGCGGCGATTAGGGCGCTGAATCATTATTGTCTCCGCCAGCTCGAACAGAGGCGGCGGCGGCGGCGGCTGCGACGAAAGTGGCCCACAAATCAGAGGGCGCGCGAAACACAAACAGGGCCGGTGGCGCAAGTCGAGCCTCCTCCTCCTCCTTCTCAGGCGCCCGGCTCTTCCTTGGCCGCCGCTCGCGCCCATCCGGCCGCCCGGCTTCGGCTGCGACGGGCGCCCACGCTGAGACTGCGGCCGAGTCTTGAGCTGGGGCTGGCCGAGCGAGGGAGGCGACGGCGGGCGGCCCGCCGGCCAGCACGAGCCATGCATCCGAGCTTCCGGCGGCCAGCTCGATTCAAATGGGCGGCGCGCGAGCGATGGCCGCCGGGCGCAGGTTTGCGCGCGCCGAGTCTTGCGCAGGCCCGAGGCTCTCGGGCGCGCAGAGTGGCGAGTTGCGCGCTAAGAGGAGGCCACTGAAGGGCGCAAGTTTGCGGCGAAGCGCGCGGGCGGCGCGCGCGCGCCAAGGCCGCCAATTAAGCCGCCGAGCTGGCCGCTTGGCTCGGCCCAAAGTGGGGCTCGAGGGGGGGGGGGCATCATTTGATATCTAAATTCAATTTAGTGTTAGTGCGGCCGGTTTAAGGGGCGCGCGCGCAGAGCGGCGAACAAGTGGCCAGGCGGCGAGCATATGCGCGGCCCACTCATGCGGCCCGCCGGCCACGCCCAGCCGCGACCGTCGGTCAGCCGCCGCCGCCGCCGCCGCCCCTGAGCGCGCAGCTCATGCGCTCGCAAGCCAAGGCCACTCGAAGCAGTCGGGCGGCCAGCGAGCGGCGAGCGCTCAACTTCATCAACGCGCTAAAGATGGGCAATCATACGTTTTGATCTTGCGCCACAACAAACTCGCCTCCTGCCGCCGCTCTCAACTTGCCCAAACTGGCTTCTGGCCCAACTCCAGGCCGCCCCTCAGCCTCTGAATCTCAAATCCGCGGCCCTAAAGCGAAAAGGTCGAGCGCAGGCGGCGGCCGAGCAGCGCCGAGCCGAGCCGAGCAGGACAGTCGGCGAGGAAGAACAAAGCGCTCGCTAACTGGCCTCTCCGGCCGCGCTCGCAAGTCGGCGTCATCGTCGCAAACTTTGCCCATTTGTCCGGAGTTCAGTGTTGGTTTCGCGCGCTCGAAGGCCCAAGCCAATGGAAGCTCCAATTGAGCCTCCATTGGCGTTCGAGTTCGAGTTTGAGCTCTGAGCTCTGAGCTCTGGCTTTAGCTCGAGTCTCCAAGTTGGAGCCTCCCGAGCTGCGAGTTCCACTTCGCCAGCTCGAAGGCTCTCTCGCGCTCTTTGGCATGCGAGTCCCATCGGCTGGCTGTCGGCGCATTGCGGCCGCTCGGACAAAGAGCAAAACACTGGCTCATTATGTGCCAACTACCTCGCCGGCCGCAGAGTCCGCCCGCTCCAGCCGGCGGCCGGATCCAACGCAATCCGCGCCGGACATATCGGCCGGCCAGCGCCGCGAGCAAGATCATGGCCGGGCGGCGCTCGCAGCGCCTCTCGCGGCGGCGGCCGCCGTCTCTGGGCCCATGTTGCGCGAATTAAGGCTCCCACTTGTAAACAAAAAGCGAGCGGCTTGCAGTGAGCCGCCCTGGTTGCCGGCGGCAGCGGCAGTGGGGCGGCCGCCGCCCGACCCGAACTGAACTGAACCGAACTGGAGTGAACTGGCTGGCCGAGTCCAGCGAGTGAGGCTGGCTCGCGCGATCCATTGGCTGGCCCGCTCTCCGGCCGGCGCTCTGCTGGGCCCGCCGAGTGGGCTCCCACTCGCACTGCTGGCGCCGCCGCCGCCGCCGCCGCCTGCTCGCTCAGTTGTCGGCGCTCGGTCAGGCGGCTTCGGCGGCGGCCGCCGCCTCCAGCAAAGCGGCGTCGCCTGGAAGCCAATGCCAGTGCGAACCGGCAGCCGCGGGCCCAGCGCAGAATCTGGCGCTCGAGCCAGAGGAGCGGCGGCGGCGGCGGCGGCGGCTGGCTGGCTGGCTGGCTGAATGCCCCCAAACTCGCAGCGCCGCTCGCTCATCCTCCTCTCACTTCACTCTACTTCACTCAACTGGCTTCGGCACACTTTATATCCGCGGCCAGCGCGCACTCTACTGGGCGCAAACTCTCGCTGCCTGCGCCGCCGCCGCCGCCGCCGCCGCTCGCAGCCAGCACGCCGCCCGATGCAAATGGTTGCCAGCCAAAAAGCCTGGCCCCGCTCGCCATTGGCAAACTGAACCTCGGAGCGACAACAACAACAACAACCGCGCGACCAACTTCGGGCGAGGAGAGGAGAGAAGAGAAGAGGAGAGAAGAGAAGGGAGGCGACACGACGCGAAGAAGCAACAGCAGCAACACTGAAATGGCCGCCGCAAGAGGAGGGCCGAGCTAGACAAGAGGCAGCAGAAGCAGCAGCAGCAATGACTCACGCGGCCACAGACACGGCCGAGCTCGCGCACATGCGGCTGGTCTCGGCCGCCGGAAGTCCCGCGCTCGAGCAAGTGGCCGCCGGCGCGAGGAAGAAGCGCGGACCGAAGGCTGGCCGGCGGGCGGCGAGCGCCGGCCAGCTCCAGCTGCAGCAGCAGCAGCAGCAGCAGCAGCGGGCGCTCAGGGCGCAGACAAACCAACTGGCCGACCCCTACGCCTTCAGCTGCGACTCGCTCGGCCCGGCCGCCCACTCGAGCGGAGCCCGCAGACAGGTAAGTGTGCAGCCATTAGTTGCGCCGCAGAGAGCGAGAGCGCGGCGAGCGAGCGAGTGAGAGCGAGAGCGCCAGTTTATGCAAATCCGAGGCCCACGGACACGCCAACGAACCCGCTCACCTGGCGGCCACCCTTGAGCTCTGTCCACACCGGAAGCGGGCCGCTCGCCTCGGCCCGGCTAGCTTGGCCGCTGGTGCTTCGCTTGCCGCTTTGTTGAGGCGTCAAATCGACTAATTTGCATTGGCGCCGTTGTTTCGCGCAAGCACACGCACGCACAAAGCGGCCAGCAATCGGAATGATGGGCCCAGTGTTACCTTGCGCGCCCGCACTGGCATGGTCCGCGCGCCAGTTGGCCGCCGGGCCGAGAGATGGCGCCATCTGCCATGACGCAAGCAGGAGCGCCCCCGCTGCTCCAATGGGCGCGCGTGCTACACAAGACAGCTGATCTCGTGCGTCAATTGAAAGTTTGCCGCTGGGGGCGGCGCTCGCGTTAACCCGCTCGCCCCCCCCCACCCATCCACTAAGCCTGGCTTCTCTTGCCTCCTCTTCCAGGTGAGCTCGGCGCTGGTCTTGGCGCAGCAGCGGCAGCGATAGCGACAACTAGCGCTGGAGCTCAGGCCAGCCGGGCGCGTCATTCAATCGGGGGCCCAACTTTGGGCGAAGGACTGGCGTCAAACTGGCCCCTCGCCTTCCGGTGTCGCTGGCTCGGCGTGGGCGGAAGGGGCGCCTTTTTGCGGGCGGCCGTGTCAGGGACAGGCCGGCGGCGGCCAGAGCATCATGCTGCTGGGGCCCCCAAGCTCGTCGGCGCCACACAAATCTCGGCCAAGAGTGCGCGCTTGCCTCAAATTGGCGCGCCCCACTTGCCCCTCTCGCTCGCTCGTCCGCCAGAATCCTTTGTTGCCGGACGGGATGGAGGCTGCGCGCAGGCCACAAGCAGCCCTTCACTCCGGCTGAAAGTATCCAGTTAGCTGGGCCAGTTTTGTCTTGCCGGCCAGCTAGCCGGCCGACCAGCTAGCCTGCCATCCAAGCGGCTGCTCGCTTCAGTTCACAGTTTCATGTCGGCCCAGTTGGCCGGCCGACATGCAGAGTCTGCGAGACTTTTCTTCCGCCAACAGCGCCGACGCTGCGAGCTTGGCCACCGGAGTTCACTCGTCGGCTGCACTGGCGGCCAAATCTAGGTGAGGTTGTTATGGCAACTCCATTCTGGCTGCCCCATCCAACTGCAAGGCCGGCAAAGACAATCTAGCCCAGCGGATTGAGTCCGCCGGCCGAGCAGTGGCAAGTATCCAAGTGGATATACTGGAAAACATTATTGTTGGCCGCCACTGGCGCCTTGTAAGGAGCCGACTTTGGGGGAGGCGGCGAGTGGGAGAATTAGCCGGCCAAAGGCATTTGGAGCGCGACGGAAGCTGCAACCTCTCGGCGGGCCAGCGATGATCGGCGCAAGATGGCGCCGGCCTGGAGCTGGCTTCCTGAGGGGCTAATGATTGCAGGCGCAGGTAGCGCCACTTGATGCGGTTGCGCTCGAGCTTGCGCGCTCTGCTCTCGTCCATTTAGACCGGCGGGCCAAATCTCGGTTACTCCGAGGTTTGTTTATCGGCTAGCACAATTAAATTGCAAGCGCACCGCCTCTGGGGGGCGGCGCCGATTGTGTTGCTGGCCGGCCGCCGCCGCCGCAGCCGCCCAGAGGCCGGGTTTAGAGCGCTCGAGTTATGTAAAAGACAACCTTGATGACTGGCCGAAGCGATCCCATGAACTCAATTGGGCAAAATTCATCCTCTCCCTCCGCCGACGTCTGTCGCTCAGCTGGCAGCTTGACGGGCTGGCCGGCCGGCCGGCAGGAGCCAAGGCCGAGCCTTGTCCTTTGTGGCCAGGAGGCTGCAGACAATTTTAGTTGTGTCTGCTCAGTTTGCAGAGACAAGAGCTGGAGGCTTTGAAGCTGGCGAGATTCTCACCATCATCTCGGGCGAATCTTCCATTTCATGTAGATGCAATTGAATCAGAATGAATGCATCAATCCATTCAATTATCATCCCGCGAGCACAAAACGAGCCGCAGCCGCCTCTGCCGCCGCCGCCGCCGCCGCCACTGCCACCTAGAGTTCAAGCCCCTCAGCCGGCCAGAAATCCCATAGGCTGCAACCTGATGGCCGGCCGGCCGGCAAGTCCGCCCGCCGCAAAGTGTATCCAGCCGGTTCGGTTAGCTAATCGCGGTTAGCAAAAGACACCGGCCGACAAGTTGTTAGCTGTCTCCTCCTTGCACTCCCCTACACAATCCGACGTCCTGCCGGCTGAGCCGGCCGCCGACTGGCCCTCTCTCTCTCTCTCTGGGCAACTCTGCGCCCGCTGATGGGCCTGCCAGCGAGTCCGCCCTTCCAACTGCTCGAAAGCCGCATCTGGCCAGCGAGCAGAGCAGAGGCGAGGGGCGAGCATGCAGCTTGCCGCCCAACAACGGGCAGCGCGGCCACAGGTAAGCGAGCTTCGGCCTGCAACTAGGAGAGTGGCTAACTAACAAAAACGGGAGGCAAATCGCAGCTTGACACACGATGGCGCTGGATTGTTGCTCTTGCTCTTGTAGTTGGTTGCCTTGTGTTTCGTTGTTCGAGCAATGGCAACGCTGAATTTCGCTCAAAACTGGCCAATGGAGTTGGTGAGTCCGAGTTTTGGCTCCACTCAAACGCTTAGCCTCCCTCAAACTAGACAAACTCGGCCCGGCCCAGCCCAGCCCACTGGCTTGCGAGCAACACTGGCCAAGCTCGTCTGCTGCATCAAGTCGCCATTGTTTGAGTATCGCCTTTTCGATGGATGCCTGTGCTGTCCCCCTTTCTCATAGGCGGCCAGCTTTGCACTTGAGAGGAGGACACGCTCGCCCACCAGAGCCAATGGAGACTGAGCCGGCCTAGCGGGCGGCTCGGATTCAGAGTATGGCGCTCAAAATATAACAAGTCAAGTGACGCCCTCGCTCGCCCACTTGCTTGGCCCGCCGAGCTTGGCTGGACCGGATTGGAGAGCGCCAATGCGGCCACCATGTCCGCTCGCCGGACTTGGCCGGCCGGCGGGACTCTCGGCAGTCAGCAGCTTCCAGGCGGCTCAGCCGTCCTTCCTATCCTTGCCGCCGCCGCCGCCGCCCAACTTTGCGCGACGAGCCGGCCGGCGACCGTTAGCAACAAATCAGCTGGCTCGATGCTGGATGGTCAAGTGAAGTTTCGCTCGGCTGGCCAATTGAACGGCCAACTGGTATTGAGTTCACCGCTGAGCTCGCTTGCGGCCGACTTTGGCGCCATTGTTGTGGGCCCGAGAGTGGCGCTGGAGGAAGTTGGAGCATAAACATAAATAGTTATCTATGTCACTCAAACTGGCGCCGCCGCCGCCGCCGCTCGCAAGCATCGAGCGCGGCGCCACAGGCCAAACAATGCGCCAGGCGGACCAGCCGAGGAGAGCTCCTGCTAGCCTTTGCCGCCCTCCTCTGCCTCTGCCTCTGCCTCTGCCGCTCGCCCACAGGATCCAGCCAGCGAGCGCGTCAAGCTGAAGCCGTTTAACCTGAACTAGGCCGACCACGAAGCCCCGAACGCGAGTCGGAAGCTCGCGAGCAGCCCAATCCGAATGGCGGCCCATCCGCTGGTGGCCAATGTAAACAAAACTCTGCCCACTAAACCCGTCCCAGGGCGGCCGATCCGCCGGCTAGCAAGCTCGAGGAAACTCGCCGGCCGGCCGCCAGTTGACCGACATTTCTCGCCAAATGCGGCCACTGTAGCGGGCCAAGCCAATTGTGCTTGGACCAGCAACAAATACAGGATCCAGTTTGCTCAACAAGTTCCAAGGAGCCCTCTTCAGGTGGCTCCGTGCCTAGTCGCGCAGAGTCAGCTGAGCCGGCGCGCTTCCTCTCGCCCGTCGCTCGTGATCGCCCGGCTGAGTCCCTGCTTGAGTCGCGGTGTCTTGCCGCCCGCTCGCAGCTCGCCAGCCAGCGATCGCAAGTTGCGAGTTGCCGGCCGCCAGTCGCAAGCCCCGCTCTCGATCGCTCTCGTTTGCCACCCTCTCTCGAGTGGAGCGCACGATCCGGCCGCCCTTTACAGGTATGGCCGCTTGCTCGGCCACTATCGAGCGGCCGCTACTCTGGCGGCGCCCTTTTGCCCCTGCATTTGCTTTGGGCCGCCCGGCCGGCCGCTTAGCTCGGCAAGCTCTGCAAGCTTGCTCGCCCGAGAGAGAGAGAGAGAGAGAGACTCATCGGACAACAAAGAAGTCAGGCAACTCGCGAGTCGCCGGCCGGCCAGCCGGCTAGCTGGATCAGCTCGATTACCTGTACATTTGAATGGTGTTGATGGCGAGTTGGATGGAGAGAAAAGGCTTTTTCTCTCTCTCTCCCCATCCAACTCTATCTCTCCTCCATTCTCTCGCTCACAAAACAACAGCAACTGCAATAAAGTCGCTACAGCAACGCTTGCGACTGGCCGGCCTAGCTGAGAGTTAGCGAGCGAGAGCCTTGGAGACAAGAGGAGCTGCCGATCACACTAGCCGGTTCCAGTTGGCACTCCCGGGATTCCCGCCCTCCACCCTCCAATGGCCCTGATGCCTCTACGAGCGCAAGGCCTCGCCAGGTAAACGACGAGCGTCGTTTGTACTGGAGCCGGTAGGAGACTCGAGCGAAGAAGGCGCCTTAACTTGGAGTTGCGCACTTTGCCCTGCCAGCAGCTTGGAGGAGGAGGCTGAGGAGGCGCTGGCTCACCTGTGCAAGCGCGGCCAGTGCGAGCGGCCAACTGGACGGGCGGCCATGGGTTTGCTTGAGTGTCGGCGCAACTGCACTCTCGCTGGCTGGCCTCTCGCTCGCGAGTCCTCCAGGCCCTCGCTTGGATTGAGCAATCAGCGAAGGGGGGCAGAACTGGCCGACTCAAGCGGCCGCAACTCGTCACTGTGGCGCCGCCTCTCTCCACTCTGGCTCGAAGTCTTGGGCTTGAGTTGGGGCTCAAGCTCAAGCTCAAGCTCAAGCTCAAGCTCAAGCTCAAGCTCAAGCTCGAGCTCGAGCTCGAGCTCGGGCTGGAGCCGAAGCTCGAGTTGAGTGGCCGCCTGCCCGTCGCTCGCCCACCTCAGAGAGCAACCTCAGGAGCCTATTGTGTCCCTGGAGCTTAGAGGGGGCAAGCTTGGGCTAATCAGTGCGCTCAGCGGCCATTAGGATCGCATATTCCAGCTGGACGGCTCGGGTTCGAGCGGCGCCGCTCAGGCTGAGGCTGCAACGGATGCGGCCAGCAAGGAGGCGATCCAGTCTGGAGCTGGCCAACGACAGGCGAGCCGGTCGGCCCGCCTGAGGACACAATACGCGGATGGCCTGCGACTTGCTCCCTCAGAGTGGCCAGCTGAGCCTCTCCTCGAAAAGACACGGATCTGGGCCGGCCGGCCGATGGAGCGGCGCCAGTCAACGCAGCTCCAGCCCGGCTGGCCACAGAGGCAGCAGCAGCAGCAGCGGCCGCCGCCGACGACAATCAAGCTGGTGCCGCTCTAGATCCACGAGCGCGGCTCCGGTTGGCGGCCAGTGGGCGCAGGCGCAGATTGGGCCGTCGGCGCCGCTCGCGAGCTCGGGGGTCGCTTATCAAATTACAGGCTCCAGCTAACCTTGAGCTCGCGCCCACCGCCCAGGGAGGCGCCCACAGCGACCACTCTCTCGCCCGCTCCTCTGCTCCATCCTGGGCTCGCTTGCCACTGGAGCGGGGGGCCCAACGAGCTGAGCCGCCTTTGGGCGCTCAAAAACTTGAAGGTGAGCTCAGATTGAACGCGCCGCCACCTTTGGGCGCGTAAGTTTGCATCCTCCAGTCTCGCCAACTGGATGGATCCGATGCGAGTGGCCGCCAGCCACCCCGGCGAGACTGGTGCCGCAGTCGCAGCTCGCGGGTCGCGCCGCTCCTCAGTCCGCTCGCACTAGCGGCTCCCTGCTGCTGCTGCTGCCGCCGCCGCCGCCGCCACTCGTCCTTTCCGGCCGATTTGTGGCGCCAACACTCTGGCAGACTAGCGAGCGTAGTCGATTTTGCGCAATCCTTCCGGGCGCCAACGCAAAACAATGCCACTCGAGGGGCCGCCGGTTGCGTGGCCACAGGCGCGGGCGCTCGCTGCCGACGAAGCCTTCGGGCCCAAAGCAATCGTGTGCGTTAGACTAGGAAATTAAGCCAGCTGCTTGGCTCTCCGTCGGGCCCACGAAGGACACTGCGCTTGCAGCTCCCCGCTAGCCGCGAGCAAAGTTCAGCGGACCAACCGGCGGAAGTGGCGCCTGGCTGGCGGTTTGGCCGCGGCCAGAGTGGCGAGTTGTGGCCAGAGCATATGGAGTCCAATCAGCGCCGATACTCGGCCTAAAATCTGGGAGGGAGCCCGAATCTAATGTGAGTGGAGAGAGCGCTTTTCTCCGTTGCGGTCGCTAGCCGAGTGCATGGGCAACCAATGGGCGGGCAGAGGGGGGGGGGCGCTGTGTTGCGGCCGCTCCCGCGCAGGTGAGCTTGTGAGCGAGCGAGCGAGCGACGCGAGGGCGTGGCCGCTGCCCGAGCGCGGCGGGGGCGTGTCGAGGGCGCAGGTGGCCTTGCGGCGGCTGGACGGCGTTTGGAGGCTGCAGGTTGCGTAAGCGGCGAGCGGGCCATCTGCTCTGCGCGCCGGCCGCCGCCGCCGCCATTGGCCGGCTAAGCGCGCAAACAGGGCGCCCTGCCCGAACCGTCGGGCTGCACTGCACTGCACTGCGCCCGGCTGGCCAACGCAAGCGCGCGGAGAGGGCGGCCAAACTCAGAATCCTCCATCCTATTGAATGTACCAGAAATTGAATAGCAACAGAGCCATCGCTTATTGTTGTTGCTGCCTTCCTATTCCATTTCATTCCATTCCGTTCGGCTAGCTTGCGCCTGCGTTCGAGTCCCTGTTGGCGGCGCCGCGGTCGCCGCAGTTGCCGGCCTCGTCGGCGGCGGCGGCGGCGCCGCCACAGCCGCTGTCAGGTCAACTTAGGTCATTAGCATCTCTGTTTCTCTTTAGCCATGGTTGCTTTTGGCTGGCCGAGCGAGCGAGCGAGCGAGTGAGCAGGCGAGCTGCCAGCAGCCCGGCTCAGGCGGCCGCTCTCGCTTCCTCTTTGTTGGCCGGCGAGCGAGGCTGAGCCGGCGGCGCCGCCAAGTTGATGCTCGCGTCTTGGCCGCCCAATCGCCGGCCACTGCGCCAGCTCTCCCTCTCTCTTTCGCCGAGCGCAATTTCCAAATTTAGCTCCAGCTAAGCCCAAAATTAGAAAGTCCCATTCTAATTGCCGACTCACTCACCTAAATGAGCCCGCCTGTAACTGGACTCGCGCGCTTCCGGTTCGGTTTGCCGGCCGCTCGGCCAGCTCGGCGGGTGATGTTGCGCTATGCGCGCGCCCCTCGCCGGCGGCCTGCGCGACAAACAAGTGGCGCCGAGTGTCGGGTGTCAGCCGGCTCGGGCGCAATCACGCCCGCAACCGCGGCCAGGTGTCGCCCCTGGCGGCGGCCGCCGCCTCAAGCGCAGGCCGACAAATGGTGGCCGGCAAACAATTGATTCAATGGGATTGAACCGTTTGCGTCAGCGAGCCCACAAGACTCGGCGGCTTGTTTGCCCAAAAGGAGGCGCACTTTGCTCGCCCCCTCGGCCGCCGACGGAGCTGCACTGGAGGCGCCCGGCTGCGGGTTCACTTTTCGTGCTGGCGCTGCGCCGCCACTCGCCGCCAGTCTATTACTCGCACACTCGCCGCGCATCCCCCGACTCGGCTCGGCTCGGCTCGGCTCGGCTCGGCTCGGCCAGCTGCCGCCGCCGCCGCAGCCGCCGAGTCGTTTCCGCTCCCGTTTGCGGCTCTGCGCCGAGCTCGGCCGCGGCCAGGCGACTGGCTGGCGGGCCCGCCGATGCGCCAGCCGCCGATTGATTTCCAAACCCGAACCCAACTGGCCGCTCGCTCGGCCGCCGGAAGCGCGCGCGCGCCCCCCGCCCCAAAGGCGCCCAACATCCAGCCATCGGCCGTGGCGCAAGTTTGCCAAGGAGTTACAATCTGACAGCAAACTGGTGACACCTTGAGCGGCGATGGCGCTTGTTAGCTCCAGTGGAGGGAGGCTAGCTGGCTGGCTGGCTGCGTAACAACTGTATTGCGCTCGCTTTGGCCTGACGAGCAGCGGGGCGCGAGGTTAACACAGTGTTGAGTGGAGTGCGCATACGGCCGGCCCATTGCTCAAGGCGGCGCAATGGGCCACTACTGCGCGGCCAAGACACACTGCGCTCGCCTGTGTGTGTGTGTGTGCGCGCGCTCTTTTGTCGCCCTCCATGGACGCCCAGCGGCGTAAGCCGGCTTGAGTCGCTTGGGCGCATCGGTCGCAAGCGCACAAGAGCGCGCGAAAAACTCAGCGCAAGTTGAGTCAGAGGTGCGCTTGTGTGCGCGCTGGCCAGCGCTCGCCCAACACAAACACACACACACACACACACACACACACACACACACACACCCTGGCTTCAATCCAGCAGCGGCGGCGGCGCCGAGCGGGTCTGCAAAGGCGCAGCCGGCCAGAGTTGGCAGCTAGCGATGGGGCAAGTTTAGTGCCAAGGCAAGCGAATGCAATCCAATGCATGGGCATGGGCATGAGCTTGGGCGGCAGCAAGGCAACGGCGGCGCCAGCAGCAGCAGCGGCGGGCGAGTTTAGTGCACAAAGTGCGCTGAGTTTGCATTCAAATCCGACTGAACCGCACTCTGCGAGCGGCGGGCTCAGCGCTAACAACAACAACAACAACAACAACAATTTGAAACTTCAGTTCATTTCGGGCAAGCTCGTTCGTTCACTCGCTCGCTCGCCTGCTCAACTCTCGAGCTCCATTTAGTTGGCTCAGTCTCCATCTGCACACCGTTCGCTTCGGACGTCGCGCGCAAACACAAGCCAAGGTGTTCGACCCATCGAGCATTAGAGGCGGCCGCCGGAAGAGGAGCACGAGCGAGCGCCGGCCAAGCGGCAGCAGTGGGCCAGCCAGCCAGCAAGCTCGAGTTGGGGCCACCTGCGAGCGGGCGAAGTTTAAGGCGCGCCAATGAGAGTAGCGCTGAGAGCGAGCTGAGAGGCCGAGAGACAAGTGCCAGCTTTGGGCGCCCGCAGAGGGAGCCAGCTGACATTGGGCGAGCAACCGAAGAGAGAGAGAGCAGTTTGGGTCTTGCGAGTCGGGCGGCAAATCAGCGCCTCGAGGCCAGGTGAGCGGCGCCCACGGCTGACCTGTCAGTGTGCGTGCGTGTGTGTGTCTGTGTGTGTGTGTGTGTGCGCGCGCTCGGCGCAGTGCTGGCAAGCGAGCGGGCGAGTGAGCACATGCAATTGTTTTCCGCGGCCACCGATTGGCCTCGGCAGCCAGAAAGTGATGCGCCCGCGAGCAAGTGGAGCAGCAGCAGCAGCAGCGGCGCCGGCCTCGCGGGCTCCTCGGCGGTGCACCACTTGTGTGTGCGCGCGCAAGTTCGCGCCCCTCCGCTAGCGAGCGAGCGCCCATTTCTCTTTGCCCACTTGGCCTCGAGCGCGCCAACCCCCAAGCTCGTCCGCGGGCCAATCCAAGCGACACCAACGAGCGCCTCCTTGAACTAACCGACGACAAAACCCAAATTGCCTCCCCCAAACGCAAAACGAACCCCGCGCTGAACTGAACCGAACACTCAACTCAAAAAGCAGCTCGCCTTCGAGGCCAACTTCCCTGGGCTCGGCTCAATCGGCCACACTGGCGCCGAGCTCCAAGTTAACGGACTCTACCAGCAAACCAGACAGAGGGCGCCTCTGCAGGGCGAAGAGGTGAGCTGCGAGCGAGAGCAAAGTTTTGAGGCAGAATTGAAGACAGCCAGAAGGAATCGAGTGACGCAAAAGCAGCAAGCAAACGACAGGCAACTCGGCGCCAGCTTGAACCAGATGATTGCGCACCAGCAGCAGCCAGCGCCGCCAGTCTCTGCCGGCCAAGCGCCAAGGCTGGTGCAGCAAGGGATGCACTCGCATTCGCACTCGCAGCCGATGCCCATGCAGCATCAGCAGCAGCTGGCCATGAACCAGCAGCAGAGCCACTTGAGCCACCACCACTTGCAGCAGCAACAGCAGCCTCAAGCGGCACCAATGCACCAGCAACAGCAACACTACTATGCCACCGACCAGCCCCATTACGCGAACCCCAGCGCCGAGCTCTACCCGCAGACGCGCCCCCACCAGCCGCAGCCGCAACCGCAGCTACAGGAACACATGCTGGCCGCGGGCCCCCCGCGCTTTGCAACCAGACAGGCGGTGGCCCCGGCGCAGCAGCAGCAGCAGCAACGCCAGCAGGCGCTCGACCACCGACTTCCGCCCGCGAGCGCCTACCAGGCGCAGGCGGCCCAGCAATATAACGCAACACTTGATCAAGCACAAGCGCAAGTTCCTCCCCAGCAGATTCCGTATCACCACCAGCAGGTGCCTCCGGCGGGCGCGCTGATGGGCGCCGGCTACTTGGAGCAGCCGTCGGTGCACCAGCAGCAGCAGCCGCCGCAGCCGCATCAGCTCCACCAGCAGAGGCCGCTGGCCGGCCCCATGAGCCGCCAGGCGCCGCAAGTGCAGCAGCACCAGCACCTGATGCAGGCGCATCCGGCGCCGCACGAGCAGCGGCTCTACCCGAGCCAGCAGCAGCCACCAGTGAGAGCGCTCGATCGGATGGGCGGCCATCAGGTCCAGCAGCAGCAGCAGCATCAGCATCAGCAGCAATACGCGCAAGTGGCCCGCGAGCAGCAACTTCCGGGCCAGCTCATGGCGCCGAATCAAGCAAGTGCAAGCTATCCCAACTCCTCGTTTCAGCCAACCGCCTACCCGGAACTTGAGCAGGTGAGTAGCGGGTCACAGGCGGAGAGTCTCGCCCCCAAGCAGCACCCTCTAACCGGAAAGCTCGACCCAAACAAGCAGCAGCAGCAGCAGCAGCAGTACCAGGCCGGCTCGTCGACGCTTCTGCAGCAGCAGCTCAACAGGCAGGCGGCGGGCCGCTCGCTTGGGCCGCAGGTGTCGCGCCTGAGCTACGGGGGCCGCGCGGGTCCCGTGGCGCCGGCGCTGCAGCCGCTCGGCCCCCTGGCGGCGGCAGGCAAGCAGACGCGGACGCGCTACGAGCAAGCGGAGCCGGCGGACGCGTACGAGCCGAACGGGGCCAGAGTGAACCCAGCGCCGCGCGGCCTCCACCCGCCCGACTCGCCCTTCTACGCCGGCCCGAAGCAGGCCCAGCCGCTGGCCAGGCTGCCGGCGGCGCACAGGCCCCAGGCGCAGATGGCGCCCGCAATGATGGAGCAGGGCGCCGGCCAGCCCGCCCTCCTCGGCAACCCCACGCCCCCCCTCACGCCCACCTCAAACCCCACTCATCTGGGCACGCGGGCCGCCAGTCTGAGCGGCGGCGGCGGCGGCGGCGGCCAGGCGCTCGCGGATCATCATCAATGGTAAGTGTGCGCGTTTTCGAGTGTTGTCGCAACAAGTGGAGTTTGTTTACGTGGCCGGCGGGCATGTTTCGCGCCGCTTTAGCGTCATCCAATTCGTCCCCGCGAGCGGCTAGCAGTGCGACAGGTGCAGCCAGTGGCGGCGGCGGCGGCCTTGCCCGCGCGGCCATATTTCTCCTCACCTCACCTCTCCTCTCCTCTCGTCTCCTGCGTGCGGCGAGCAGCCAGCCAGCCAACCAGCCAGCAACCGGCTCCTCGCGGCTGCCTGGCGCTCGCTGCCAGTCGGCGTTGCAAGAAGGTCGCCGGCTGTCGCCGAGTGGTGGCATTTGCGCGGCCAAGGGAGGCGCGGGCCACCTTTTGTTGCCGCCAACGAGTTCTGCCTCTGCTTGGCGCCAGTGAAAGCGACGCGCATTTGCGCCGCCCGATCCAGCGGATCCGCGGCACTGGCGCAAGCGAGCGCGCACAAGCCATCTGGGGTGAACAAGTGTCGACGCCAACACAAAGAGGATCCATCGCTCGCCAATTCGCCATCGCAGCCACCGTTGGCTCCGCAGAGACTCGCTGGCTTGGCGGCGGCGGCGAGGACGATCAGCCCGCCAGTCAGGTTAATGTAAAACTGAGCGCGCGCAAGAGACGCTGCCGCCGCAGCAGCAGCAGCGGCAGCCACAAGCCGAGCCAGCGCGCCGCCCTAAGGCAGTCGCCAGGCCGGGCGCACACACAATACAAGGTCATCGCCATGTGTTAATCATAACCATCCCGGCCGGCTGTAGCTCGCGCGCTCAGGGGCGCCGGTTTGCGGGCGCCAGCCTCGCTGCCACCCAAAAGTGTTGGCGCCCGAGACAACAATATGCTCGAGTTCGCGGGCTGAACTTGATCAGAAAGTCGGCCAACGGTGGCGACGACCCAAGTGGAGGCCTGCAGCCAGCGAAGCGGCCTCAGCTGTGCGCCAAAGTTGGCCAATTTTGGGGATCCCGAGCGGAGAGTGCGGCGAACATCTGCGCACTGCTGCCAGCAACGAGCAGCCAGCAGCTAACAACAACAACAACGACAGCGACGAGCTCCCCTGGCGGCGAGCCCGTCAGGTAGAGGCGGGCGGAACTGGCTGCCAGTGCGAGATTCGGCTGACGGGAGAGAGGGAGGCTGCTGTCGCTTGCGTTGCCGTTGCCATTGCCCCTGATAATCAGCTCGGCGAGCGTTGGCGCGCGATTGCCGGATTTGCATGCTCTCTCTCACTCGCTGGCTGAGGCAGGCAGGCAGGCAGCCTATCTCGCTCGTTGGCCTAGCTGGCGCCGCTAGAGCGCTCGCAGCGTCACCGGCTGGCGCAACATGATAGCCGAGGAGGGGGCGCAACTGCGCCAACCTAGCGCCAAGCTCGCTAGGGCCGCGCGAGCCTCCCGCGGACGGCTCCACCTGTTGCCAGACGCGGGCGGCGGGCAGCAGCCGAGCGGAGCTAGTTAGCGAGCCCCCGGCGCTGCCGACCCCTCTCGCTCCGAGTGGCAGTGTTGGAGCCGAGGTGGCGGCGCCGACTCAGCGCGCGCGCCCTCCACATCCAGTTAGGCGGCTCCAGCTCGGCCGTCCGGATGCCCGCGCTCGGCGCTCATCTCGCGCCCAGAGCCCGCGGTTGCAAGCGCCTCGCCCAGCCTAACCTCGCCCGGCCCAACCTAACCAGCTCGCCTCGTAGCGGCCGAGAGGGGGGGGGGAATTATCACTATTATCATGATTATCAGCATACAAATTCTATCTCCTCCTCCTTATCCCAGCCAATGGCGGCGGCCCATGTTAAAAAGTTGACGCTAACTCGCGCTCACGCCCGACAATCAGTTGTCTGTTGAACAATTTTTGCGACACAGCAGCAAGCTTGCTCGGCCAGAGCTTTGAACAGAGGAGAGGAGAGGAGAGGAGAATAGAGCTGAGCCGAGCGCACTAGGCCGCTGGCTTCCATTGCCAGCCAGTCGGCCCTTCAAGTTGCTTTCAAACTGGAGGCTGACTCGCGATTCCTCCCTAGCTGCTGGCTGCTGGCTTGCCTGACTCGGCTGCCTGCGAGCCGGCCGAGCCCGGCTCAGCTCAGCTGTGTTCAGCCAGCTAGGCGGCGGCAGCAGAGGCAGCAACAACAACAACAAGTCGGCGCCATTGAGCGAGCTACTCGCCATCCCTCCAGCTAAGCGGCCCGCTCAGCGCGCTACTGCAGCCGCCAAGCTAACGCAGGAGCCGCCCGCCGGTTGGCCTGAAACACAACCCGCCAGTGCCAACCAACTGCGCCGGCTACACTTTGATTCACTTCAATGGGAGGAAGGCAGACGAGCCACTTGTGCGAGTTTTGAGCCCGAAAATCAGCCAGCAGTTTGGCTGGTTTCATCTATCGATCAATGCGCTTTGAGCGGGCCTTCGCTCGCTTGAAGGCGCCAGCCGAGCGCTGAACACCAACTCACGGCTCAATTGGCGAGCGAGCGAGCAAGCCAGCCAACAAGCCTGGCCGGCGAGAGGGGCCAATGTCATCGCAAACAAGCGCCAAGCAGCTGCTCGCCAAGCTAGCCTGTCGCCTGTTTGGAGAGAGAGAGAGAGAGAGAGCACTCGAAGCCAACTGTCGTGCGCGTGTGTTGCTTTGGAGGCAGCGTGAACGGATTTGCTGCGACGGCAAGCCCATTGCCGGCTATCCCCTTTTGAGCTCCGGCTTGAGTTCGGTTTGTTTACACTTACTCAACTTGCTTTCCCTCAAATCGGTGCCACTTTTGCCCGAGAAGCTCGCTAGCCTTGCCTGTGCAGTCCGGCCAAGCTACCTGCCTTGGAGCTGGGCGCCGCCTCCCAAGGGCCGGCTGGCGCACAATGGCCGCCAGCTTGGCCAGCCGGACTGCTCGGCCCGCGAGTCCGTTCAAGTGTCCCCGTCCTCCCCTCCGCCTAAAAGCCATGCGCCTTTCTCGACTCAAACTCATCCGCCTAGACTGGCGCCTCTCTCGCTCGGCCAGCTGAGCCGCCGAGGCTCGATGTTCAAAATAGCATGGCCGCACGATCGCTGACGTAACCAACTCGCACCAAAAAACCACAGGCAAGCTCAGCATGGAATCCTGAACGAGCACCTACAGCAGCCAACTGGCTACCAAGCGGGCGGCCCCCTAAGCAAACAGGCCGGCATCCAGCAGCAGCAGCAGGAAGGCGGCGCCCTAACTGCAAACCAAGCGCGAACAATGCCAAAGAGCAACATCCCCTTCCAGCACCAGTTTCACCAGGCCGCCAACAGTCGCCACCATCAGCACCATCATGCACAATCTAGTCAAGCCAATCCAATTGGACCGTCGCCAAATCATCCTCACCACCAAGTAGCGCCTATGGGTAAGTTGGCCAACTCTTGGCCCCATTTGCTCCTCTGCACGGTCGCCAACTGAGAAATCGCCATCCAACTAACAAGTTCAATCCTTTCCTCGCAAACCAAAACCAACGCAGCAGAATTGATGCCAACACCGAGGGGCCAAGCAATGGGCGATCTGCCCCAGCATCCCGTGACTCCTAGTCAGACGCGACTTACCCTACCATTGCGCGACTCGCCCATTTTGGGCCCATTCAGACTCGACCATGATGCGCAATTCACCTCGAAGGTGTTCCACGTTGAGCCGCAACTGTTTGAAACTTTGAGAAAATCTGTTGGCTTAAATACGCAGACGGCCGCCGTTATACAGGAGCTGCAATTTTGCGCCAACTTGGTAAAACAGCCAACAGGTAACTCGCAGGGCGACAGCCTGTTGGCATCAAACAACCAGCTCAACGCTCAGGTCAAAGTTTGCAACTGGCCAGAACACTTCCAGGTGTCCATAAACCAGAACATCGTTCACTTGGATCGCCCTAAAACTGGCCACCGGGCGGTGGATGTCTATGGGCTCTGTCGGCCTGGCGATAACGTGTTGGACATCCAAGTCAACGATTGCTATTGCGTAAGTTTGGCGCTAAAATCTGCACCTCTTTTGTTAAACAATGAAACCTAACCAAACCTTTAACTCTGTCCAAAACTAAAACCTTAGACGCACGAGTTTGTCTTGGAGGCCGTGGATAGACCAACGCTGAAAGCTTTCATGAACAGTTGCTTCAAGAGCAGATTGTTAACCTTCGAGGGTTGCACTCAGAAGATTAAGTTCAACTTTGGCACCCCAGGTTTTCTGGTTCAGAGCCAATTCTTGAGCCAAACTTTTGGAATCTACAACGAATACGTGACTGATTTTACGCTTGGCACCGAGAAAACTCGTTGCAAAATTTCCCTCAGATGTCCCATCACTGGCAGACGGATGCGAACGCCAACTCGGGGCCACAATTGCAAACACTTGCAGGTAAGCATCAACCAGCATGAAAAAGACATTGCAGTAACTCGACAGCAGTTACTAACGAGATAAACCTAAACCTCCGCCTTGAACGAGCAGTGTTTCGACCTTGAGAGCTTCTTGTTGACAAACAAGGATCGAAGTCGATGGAATTGTCCCATTTGCTCGCTGCCAATTCCGTTCAACATGCTTGAATTGGACCAGCACCAAATGAACATTTGTCAAGCCATGTTGGAGATCCTCGATACGGATGAGGTTCTCATTGATGCTAGCGGCCAGTGGCAAACCTACTATGGACCCATAAGACAGCAGCCAATGATTTCAAGCCACCAGTCTGTTATGCAAAGCACAGCCAAATCAACTGGCACCTACCACCCGCTGGCGCCTCTAGCTAACGGAGCAAGCCAGGCTCCAGCCAGCCAACAACCTATGCGGCCAATGAGCGGGCCCACCATGACATCGGCAAGCAGACAAGCCTCGCTAGGATCATGCTCGCCAGCTTCCTGGGACAATCACCTGGAGTCAGCGCCTCAGATGAGCCCCGTTCGTCGGCCGGCCTCGGCAATCAGCCAGCCAGCTGGAAGAAGATCGGCCGACGCCTCTCCGCTTGCTAAGAAACCTTATGCTGGCCAGTACGCCCAAGGAATGAGCCAGCCAGCGGCTGGTCCGCAACTACTTGGCCAGCCGCCTATGCCTGCCGGGTCCACCTTCCTAGCAGGCGACTCAAGCTCCCTACTGAACGATAACACCGACGACCTTAGCCCGCTCGCCGCCATGGAGAGGACCATCATTCAGCACGAGCAACAGATGGGCCCGCCACCCTTTGACCCGAACAGTCTCACCTCGGCGCCAGCCCGATGTGCTACATCTAGCACAGGCCAAGCAAACCCCACGATCTCGCAAAACCAACCCGACCTATCGGCGGCCGCGACCAACTCAATTCAAGTGCCAGCGCCAACTGCGCCGCCAATGATCCAATCGAGCCCAGAGTCTCGGCCCCAAACCCTCCAAGCCTTCTCGCCCATTTCACATCAAGTTCCGAGTCCGGCCGCTCGAATTGTTCCCGCCTCACCTCAGCAGCAACAGAGGGCGCTCCAGACTGTCTTGGCCGACCCCTCGCCTCCATCGCAAGCCCAACAACAAGCAGTGCAGACAACGAACACCTCCACCTCAACTCCAGCAACCCCATCCTCCTCTTCGCTTCTCGTCCATGGCGGCCCAGAAACGCCCGCAACCCCAGGCAACTCGATGGGCCAACAACAATGCGGTCCAAGCTCGGCACCAAACATGGGCCAGAGCGCGCATTTGGCCTCAACTGGCGCCAGCTCTGGCGGCTTGCAATCTGGCGTCGATCACCAGCCACTCTCGAATGGCTCTGCCTCGGCTGCCTCAATCACATCCTCCTCCACCATGACCCCAAGCGGCCAATCATTGGGCAGCGTTGGCATGGGCGGCGACAGTCGGTGCGGAACTGCACCCTTGCAGGGTTGCGGAAGTCTCGGCTTGGACGATCTCATGTTACCTGGCGGCTCCAGCCAACCGAATGCGGGAATGTTGCAATTCAAGCAGTCGCTTCAGGATAATTTGGAGGAGAAGAACGATATTCTGATCGGAAAGTTGATGATGGATTCAAATGAGTCCATCTTGCGTGAGCACGGAAGTGGTGAGCTTGCAATGGCACTCGAGGAGGCCGATTGGAAGCAGCAACTCGATCGCGGCAAGTCTGAACACTTGGCAAACTTTCTAAATGAACCCTTGATGAAGAAAAACCAACAGGAGCACTATCAGAACAGTGCATCGAGCAAGATGCTCTCGGGCGGCTTGAATCCGAGCGACGACGAGGGTAACCAATCTCATAGTTCAAGTCCAGGTCACAATGGGGACCAGATTGACTTTGCCAACTATTTGGACGCCGACGCAGCCGATAATGGTGCTGGTTTACCTCCGGACGACAGTATTTTGGACCTATTTGAGCGTTAACAAGTTTCAGGTTAGACGATGGAGAGTTGGCAAAATTTCTAGACCACAAGAATGATTGCGATTGTGATAAGGATATGGCGGTTTAAAAGTGACGGAAACTGGTGGCAAAGTTTGACTAACTTGAGGAGAGGAACCTGGAAATAATCCATTTGGCTCAGGCCCATCGGATTGGCTGCTCGTATTGGAGAGGAAACTCAAACTTGACGAGCAGTCTTGTTTTTAAGTCAGAAGTATGATTGCGAACTTGATATTAAGTGTCGATAACTTAAAACTAAGGCTGGGAGAGAAGGGGCCGCATCCAAGGGAGTTGGCTGGATGAGAGTGACCAGTTATACTGCTTCAACAGGTCATTGTTGTTGTTGTTGTTGAATTCAAGGTGGGACAATATAAATTTGTATGCTCAGCTGAATTGACAAATTCCGTTGGTTTCCAATCAAATGCTGTTCAATATAGATGTACCCAAAATTTAAATTGTTGCAACCAAGTTTGTCACGAATTTTCTTCCACTTTTCTAAGAGCTTCCGATCCAAGTATTGAGCCTCTCTTGCTCTCGATCTTGATCGGCAAGTTTTCGTCGCTTCGAGTTACTTTGTTAAGGATCGCTCTGGTCAAGTTGCTATCTCCATCTCGTTCACCTATCGCCAACTTGGAGGAGTTGGCACTGAGATAAGCTTCAACCACGAGAGATAGGAGCCCTATGAACTTTAACATGCTTAATAAGATGGGATTGTTGGGGGAAAGAGGCTGAGATTCTTTGTTTGAGATCAACATGACCAGGAGATCAATGGCCATGGCCATAAAGACAAGAGATCGAATTCAATCTTTCGTTTGAGAGGAGGAGACGATTAGTTCATCGAACACAAAAGTTTTGGTTCAAGCAATGTGCTTGTTTGACCCAACTTACTAGCCTGAGCATTGTTTGTCAGGTTATGTTGCAGCTTGGAATGAAAACTCTGGGCACCTGGGTATGATTCACAAGAGTTTCCCTGCTCAAGGTTAGATGATTGGCCATATCGACAGATATAGAGTGAGCAGCCGATTGACAGTGAAGCTCAACGTGTTGAACAGCATTGCCGGCAAGAGGAAGCACATGTCCCTATTGGCTCTGGTCGCGAAGATATGATTAGAGTTTCAATTAACCCGGAGGATAGCGTGTAGCCTAGGTCCTGTTTTAGGGTTGAACTTGTTGCCGATACAGGTCCAAATTCAATCGGTCAAACTCATCGTTCTCCCTCGCTCGTCTTACTCTCCAAGATAGAGGATCAATATAACAAGGAGAATTTCAAGACAAACACTCAGCTGCCAGCCTCGAACATAAATCCATTGAAACGAGCTGATTTCTTACTTGAGATCACTTGGTCAGCCTATCGCCGATCAGTTAGTCTATGGCTCCGAGATGCTCGATTAAGAATCTTGTCTGGCCCTGAGGTTGTTGCGCCGCTAATTGATGGTGGTGGAACAGGTAGAATTTTCATAGCATTCAGCAAAAATTGTATTTCGAGCTGTTTCATTGATTGAGTGAGTATATCTCGGATTTGAAGCATCTTCATCCGTCTTCGATCGTCACATATTGCCGCTGCAGCGAGACTCCAAAGGTTGTGAGAACAATCTCATTCTCGCCTAGTTTGATGGCCGTCTCGTCGATCCTCATGGCCACATCGTTTTGACCAATTAGATGGTCGAGGTTGAAAGGTTAATCTAACTTGAGAACTATCGTTGCTCCTCACTCTTTTAGTCTGATTGACCAACTCGATACGCGTTCCTGCTCAAAGGCCTAGTCGCAAATTAGAGACCGTTGGCAGGAGGTCAGATTCTATCTAAGACGAAGCCCATGGTCGCCGATCCAAGCTCACGCTACCAGTGCGAGAACTATATGTCTAGTCAGCTGATAGGGAGAGCTGGGCCTAGGTCTGCCTTATAGTGCCGTTGGTTGGGATTGGCCGCGCTCTCAGATACGCACAAGCAGCTCGTCTGATGCAGACTGCTGAAGAAAACTAACCGAAGCAGACGACATGCTCGCCTTCACCTGTTGGTCCAGTCCCATCGTTCTAAAACCTAGTTGTAAGTATGGCGGATGTGGACACGGCAAACCCTCGAGCGGCCATCGAGCAGCCAGCCACTAACCCGAACTCAGAGCTTCCACGAGCTTCCAAAGAGATTTCACTGAAAAAGGAGGCTGCAGCAGAACAGAATGGCGGCTACAGCAAGTGGATCTGGTACATCTTTGATAGATACAAGATTGAATCTAAGATTGCGCACAAAACAAGAGTCAATAGAAGCTTGAGTAAGCGTTGTTTTGGTCAAGAGGAGGTGGAGAAGTATGAGACAAACAATTTTTACCGAAATTATCTATTCGGTTGCTCGGTGGGCGAATCCTGTTATTTATTGGTTCTCATATTGCTATTTCTCAGCGAGAGTCACGAAAAATTTGATCTATTTAGAGATCGACGGACTGTCTTCGACAACTCGTTAATCTTGTTCTCCGGTGTGGTTGCAAGTTGTGCCATTCGATTTTTGGCGTACTCTTACCTGAACGCGCACCTAGTGGTTGCCTTCCAAGCAATCGCGTTGGCTGTAACCTTCGTTGGCGCCTACGAGTTCAGTTGCCTGCGGCCCTACTTTGTGAGGCCGCCAGTCACCGCCTCTGGCCATGGTGCCCTCTTTTTGATCAGTATCACCGAGAACATTTTAAATTATGATCCAGATCGCCTACAAACCCTATTGTACGACCTTAAATGCGATCAGTCGTTTGTTAGACTAAATACGGTGAGCTTGTTGAGCGACATTATCGGCTTGTTTATCTCAATAAGGATTTCCATGTTGTGAAAATTATTGCCCAGCCACAAGGCGAGCGGCCCTGTTCAATCATACGGCAGCAGGTGATTTATCCGCCGCCGGCCGATCAATTGCAAAATACGCCCAGCTAATTATACACAGCAAGCAGGACAAATGAGAGCGAGTTGGCGCCAAATGGCCGACTGGCCAGCGGCTAGCAAAACTAATCAATCAGCCGTCTGGTCACACTAGTTATCAATTAGAGGATTGTGTTCAAGGTGAACTATTGAATTAAAGCGAAGAGCCATCCTCTCCCTCTCTCTCTCTCTCCCCACCAAAATGCAATGGGCGCGCTCGAAGCTGGCCATTATTTGCACAGAGCTGCCTGATTGCCGTGTAGGTGAAGAGCGAGAGAAGGGGCAGGTTGGCTTTGGTCTGGCGAGCGGCCGATCGGGCGCCTGATTGGCCAACAAAA
>Ga0268249_1000290_pt1 | contig 29040 bp, 23 predicted proteins | sample AgamicAtPe_FD_200257 | JGI IMG/M metagenome (GOLD analysis project Ga0268249, IMG submission 200257) | Agave microbial communities from Guanajuato, Mexico - At.P.e (v2) (version 3) | ecosystem: Host-associated > Plants > Phyllosphere > Phylloplane/Leaf | place: Guanajuato, Mexico | collected... | reverse complement strand
GCCGCCGCCGCCGCCGCCGCCGCCGCCAAATGGGAGCCGTCAATGGGCCGACGATTGGCGGGCGAGGGCGGCACAACAATGAAGGCGACGAGCGCCTTTATAGCCCAGAAAGGGTGCGCACTTTGCTTTGAAGGCTTCCCTCGCCAGCCAACCTGAATCGAGGGGCGCGTGCTGGCCCCAATTCTGGCACCGCGGCTGAATTTGAGCTCACTCTGCCGGCGGATCGTGTTGCAAAGGCGGCCTCGTTGGGCCCCAAGCAGCGCTGTGGCCGGGCCAGTGGCTGCATTGTAACACTGTTTTCTGAGGGGCTGCCTAGCTTGCCTTTGGGCAAGTGAATGCGTCTGCTCAACGCATTCACTCTGCACCTAAGCCGCCACTCGAGCGCCATGCTCTTTGGGCTGCGAGCGACGGGCGCCAATGGGGACCCACTTGTTGTTTTCCTCTCTCTCTCACTTTTCCTAAGCGAGTCTTGCGCGCAAAGCGATCCGCCCGAGAACAAGGGCTTCACTTGCTCGCCCGTCCGCAACATTCAAGTCTTTGGACGAGCTGAGCAAGGCGAGGCAAAGCTGGGCTTAGATGAGCTGAGCTGAGCCGAGCTGGGGCCCCAAGTTTGGCCTACTTTTGGTGGGGCTTGCGCGCCGGGCGGCCGCACACGCGGATGGGATGGCCGCGCTCGCTCTGGGCCGAGCGAGCAGGCGGCCAGATCTCGGCGACTGAAACCTGTGGCGCAATCTTGTCGCATTCGTGGGCCGGCGCTGTCCTTATCTCGATCATGCGAGCTCTCTGCTGACGCCGACTGAGCCAGAGATTCTATATTTTCTCTCCTCCCTCGCCCGGCCGAAGCAAAGAAGATAAGATTAATGATTCACTTTCCTTCAATCGTTTGCTTGCTCGCTAGCCGCAGCTTAGCTTGGCGAGCTGAGCGCCGCTTTCCTTACATACACAGCCAATGGGCCTGTTTATTGCATAACCGCATGGCTTTGGCCACGGGCGAAAGTTTCCGGTTTCCTGGACCAAGAGAGCTATCAGTTGCGCGCTCGAGTGGATGTTTTATGGTCAATCCATTTGGATCCGCCGCCAGAGTTGGCCCTCAATCCTGGAACGAGATTCAGGGAATCCATTTGGATCTCGGTTTGGATTGGTTCAGTTCAGTTCAGTTCAGTTAGCTCCACTGGCCAGCGGGCTCTTTGTGTAAATTATGCCGTTAACTCAGATCCAGCCGCCTGCTCGCCGCAACGAGCGACAGGTGGAGGTAGCTCGGCCGACTGGAGGCGCGAGCAGAAGATTTCGGCCCAAAGATAAGAGCGAATGTTACGCAACAGATGCCAATACACAAGCGGCCAACATTTTTGAACGCAATCACATAAATTTAAACTCAGTTTTGTCCCCTCCTCTCCTCTTGGCAGCGCTGGCGCAAACCTCGAGACAGGATCCAACCGAAACCATTAGTTTGCCTTAGCGAGATGGCCTAATGTCGCCGAGTGAGCTTGTAGTCTGGAGTTTGGGTTTGCGGGCGCGGTTAGTTGGTAGCCTGGTGAGCTGAAGTCGTCTCGTCGGCGGCCAGTTGGCCAGAGAAGAGGCGGCAGCAGCGGCCTTTTAGTTAGCTCAATGGGAGCCCTCGGTTTTGTACTTACGCTCCTGTTCAATGAAGAAAGCGCTCGCTAGTGCCAACACCAGGTACTTGATTCCAGCTTCAACGTTAAAGTTCAACATGCCACCACAATTGACGCAAATGTCCTTTATAAGCTCCCTAATTCGGACCAAATTGTCACGGCGCCGATAGATAAAATGTTGCTTGATTATGATGCGATCGACCTGCTTTGAAAGCTGCTCCAGTTGGCTGTTCAACGATTGGCCGAAAATGAAGGGAACAATTCCGGTTCCGATTAACAGCAGTCTAATCAGGTAAACCATGTAGAGGCCGCCCTTGATTGCGCCCGGCACTATAAGTGAGGCCGAAATGAGCAAGTTGTGGACGATGAAAAAGACCGTCAATCCTTGCAGGCTCATAAACCTATTCAATCTACCTGTAAACATGTATAAATTTGTTATGTAGGCCTCTAATTCGTCAAAGTTTCTTATTTTAAGCGAGTAGACTGATCTCCTTTGCTCGCCCCCAACTTCGTTGGCCGCTAACTTTCCATTTTCAACTGCGCCAGTATCGCTCGATGGTTTGCTCTCGAATTCAAGTGAACTGTTTGACCTACTGACAAAGCTTATTGAATTTGAGGCCAACTCGGTGGGCTCGTCGGCCTTCAAATTGGTCATTATGTTTCCAAACGACATGCGTCTGAATTTCTGCTCCTTGGATCTGATTGCAAGCGATTCATTTGAGGTGGACAATTGTTGATTTGAATTGGCGCCAATCTTGCCCTTGTCAACATCCAATCTCTCAGCTATAAAGCTGATCCTCCTCCTCCTACCAAACTCAAACCTCCTTCTTCTTCCACCAAAAGCCCTCCTCACCTTCCTCTGCCCGCTCACCACAACTAGACGCAACTTTTGTCGCCTCTTCAAACTCTCGGTCAAAAGTTGCTGGTTTCTAATGGCTGAAATGTGCTTGCTTAGACAGATAATTGTATAGTTGATTGTAATATATGGACTTATTCTTATGATTCCGCGAGAGAATTGCAAAATTTTCAAAATCAAATCCACATAATAATGGCCGAAGTCTTGCTCTGTCACCAAGAGTGTCAGGTTTGTAAACACACTGTAGCTTTCTAGCTGAGGTCCATTTTTGTTGCTCTCCCATTCGTACAGATTGCTTATAAATGAAATATTTACCATATACTCAATGTAAATAAAGGCTGACAGGAATAGCATCGTTTTGAGTTGAAATGATGGTCCAACGAGGAACAATCTGTGGCTAAGCAAGTTCCAGAGGAGGTGACCATTGAATACGGTTGAGAAGAGTATGTAGATTGAGGATACATTTACGCCGATCAACACGAACAATCCCATCCCACTACTTGTTGTCTCATCATCGTGGTTGCTGTCGATATTGTTGTCGTTGTTGTCGGTGCTGTCGTGAGAGTTGTGAGAGTTTGATTCTGAATGTTTCGGATCGCGGTTTGCTAGGAGGCAAAGTAATATAGTTGAGATGGTTTTATCGAAGCCAATTGTGATGGCCATAAGTGAGAGGCAAATCTTGAGGAATCTACAGAACGAGGAAAGAAGCTCGTATCTGTCGATGAACTTCTGTAGCGGATTATAGGAGGCCAGCTCGTCCAAGATTGTGCGATGCTGCCTCTTGTCCGATGAGAAGGAGTCATAACTGCCCACAGTCGCATTGACTGGACTCACCTTTGGTCCCAGGGCAACCTCGACATCCTCGGGACGATTCGGGTGAGCTCGCTTGCTTGGACTTGGCTCGAGGCCGATGTAGTAGATGTCAACATTGAGCAATTGGAGAGCTCGAAGGAGTGCAAAGCCGGCGATCAGAGACTCGTTATCCCCATTCCTAAGAACGAGAGGATCAGGCGCTTGGCTCGAGTCGGCTTTGTTAAATTCTGGTAAACTTTGCGCGGACGAAAGTTCGCGTAACAGATTAAAATTGTTAGTCTCTACCTCCTGATGGCTCTGGACACTTTGCACTGCCGGACTTTGATCACTTTTCACCCTCAACTCGCCAGCGTCCTCGCTAGGCCCTTGACCTTCCATCTCGACTTTGTTAGACGTCCAAATAGAACTTGAGCGATTTTCATGCTTCCGTATTCAAGCGAACACAAACCGGGAGCCAAGGTGGAGGCGTTTTAAATTCTGACGCCACCTCGCGTGCCCTGAATCGATATGTGTACATCAATTCAACTCGATCCAACCGGCTCACAGTTGTCATTCAGATTGTCATGGGATACGGAACCTAGCGGGCAAAAGGTGCATGACATTTGCTAACAAAAACAGTGGCCATACTAAGCGCGAACAGCCATCAATCCATATCGATTACGCGCGCTAGGCACTTTGACCCACTAAACGACTCCCGAAGCACTCTCGACCCCAAGACTGGAGTTCAATCCGGATTTATGTGCCGGCCAGAGTTTATCGCTAGTCTCTGTATGCCTAACTCTGCAGAGGCCGCATAAATTTAGAGAACTGATAGGAAGAATGGTGGATCTCAGTTATCACATAACAAATCGTCTGCCGTAGCAACTAACTTCGGGGGTCAGTAATGCAGCCAACGGGTCAAATCGCAGTAAAACACTTGCGATGGTGAGACAGGGGTAAATTGAAAGCGAGATGTCACGCCCTTCCAAAAATGTGGCCCGCTTCTCGCGCTGTCGTATGCCTCGCTGGGCTCCCGCATAAAAACGCCCCCTTGGCGAATGCTCTCCCAGTCGGCCCGAACTTCGAACAAAAATAAGCAAAACTTTCGAATGTTCAGGATTTCCTTTCGAATCTGTAAAGGTACAAATTTGTGTAAAATTCACCTTTTGATCGGAACATCCCCAACTGCTCACACTCTCTCGAACATATGATAGAATTTTTGCCAGCTTTTTAGTCGGCTCTGTCGAACATTCCATTCTCAAACATAATCAAACAGTCCCATCGACAGAGGGGCTTCTACAAGACTACTAGTCTCTGCAATGGCCTCCAACTTATAATCAAAGCTTTCAAGCACGATCCACGGATTCATCAACATGAGCTCAATGTACTATCAAGCTGCTCACTCTTAACTAGTCGACTTTCTTTGGAACGTCACGAAATTACCACTTGACGACAAATATCGTTGGCACAGATAGTTGAGCTACATATACACAACTAACGCCCCGTCTTGGGAGCCAAGATGTACTAACTTGTCAGTTCATCTCTTGTGCAATACTCAGCGAAACTTCACAAGCTTTCTAGATCTCAACCTTTTAATGAAGTTCATGCTCACCATTTAGCTGCTGCGAGTGAGTCCGATCGCTTGATCAAGCACGAGATATAGTGAGCTGGCCATCGGATAGGAGGACTAACCATTATACTCGTTCATCCAGAATAGAGGGAGTTATTGCCTCCCTGTAAGATCTCTGAAAATCTTCCTAGACAAACTCAGGTTTACGATAGGTTCAATCGGATGACCCCCATCTAATATAATTTGCAATTTGATGAAGAGCTCCTCCTCTATTCAACTCATAAGAGTCTGACAACTTGTTTCAGTCTCTAGCTAGTCAACATGTCAACTGCACAGAAACAATACTTGCATGCCAGGAACGAGGTACAATCCTCATTGAATCAGAGTAGAAATTTACGCGACCAGTGGCTTGCGGCCAAGAGAAATGATCCAAATAATTTGACCAAGAAGGAGATAGATTATATTGGAAAAGCTTTCAAAAATAAGGTTTTAACGGTTAAGTGGGACTGCGAGGATCTAGAGGAATTAGTCAATGAGACGGAAACCAACAACTTGACTGCTAGTGAAATAAACGAGGCTAGAACTTTTGTCGGAGAATGTCGCTCCGAGATCATTCAATTGATGAAAGATCTCGACGAAGATGAAACAAATTCCAGAATATTCAACAAACATGGTATAACATTACCAAATTCAAATCAGATCAACCTGGGTCAGCTTGTACACAATTCAGGGAAGAGATATGAAGGTCTACTTAAGAATGACCCCGAGGAAGTTCAATTTGATAAGAGCCAATTGACATCGACCCCGACCATCTTCAACAACGCTCTCTACGATCATATTGAGGAGAAAGGTTTCAACTCATCCCAGGTGTTTAACAATCTGAGCAGGCCGGAAACCAATGTTTACATGAACCCTAGCGAGAATGAAATTATACTTGATATGCTGGAGACCGAATATTACAATCCACCTACTGGCATAGCTGGCCCAAGACTCAACTATACGATCAGAAAATTTCTCGAAAGAGATCGGAACAGATTTCTGGGAACAGTAGCTTTCTTATTCTCGTTTCCAATAATACTAATAATACTGCTGGTCATGTGAATAGAGGAGATGTGTAGAAATAAAGACTATCTTAACGCATAAAAGATGGTCAACGAGTTGAACCATCTTGTCTACTGAATGAGTTTTATTTGAGTGTCGACCTGAAATCGGGTGGCTGAATTTATACAACTATGATCCTTTCTGTAGTGGTCTATGGGCACTAGCTAGCATCGTTGGTTCTCACCGCTCGCCTATAGCTCAATTTGGTCCGAAATTTTTGGCACGAATCCAAACTCTGGAGGTAAAAGTGGTGAATTAGATCTCGAGGGATTCGTATAAGCCCAGTGATTCAGTCAACAAAATTGACCTACCTCAAGGGTGCCACTTGGCCTTATGTTTGTCCTAATGGGTCGGTTGTTGACAGGTTGCAGTGGTCTGATATTACCGGCTATCAGTGTGCCCGTCGGCGAATCTAAGGGCTCGTCGGCTGATATTGATCGCAGGGCATCGATCTTTAATCAGATTTGTATTTCGAGCCGAATTGAAATGAGAGTGACATGGCACGTTTAACGGGGCCGTGGTTGTCACAATTTGGGCATAGAGGGAGAGAGAGAGAGGGAGTGTGGGTCCATTAGTGTTATTGCGTGATTCTGTCTCATAAATTCATGATAGATGTATGGATGCGGTCAAATTTGTCTAGCATCCAGGTGCACGCATGAAAATTAGGTTGTCCAGTAAGTGGTTGTGGGTCTAGCTTGCATAAGGCTTTTGGGCGTATTTTTAGGGCTAGAGAGAATCCGAAGGCAGAGAGTGCCGTTTTGTGAGTAACCGTTTGCACTTTGGACTTTGCTTTCTGGTCAAACATAGCCTTTACCCCAAAGCAGGACTTGCCAATCTATTGACCCGTCCAGGGACAATTGCGTGCAACTGGACAGTGGAGGCCTCGATGGAGATAGAGCTTATTTAGCTTGGACAACTCGCAACTAGGGGAGCTAATCAATAATTAATGCCACTGAAAGTCCTCTCTCTTGCCCATCAAGTTAACAGACTCATTATCAATCCGCGATCCCGCCAACGCTCGTTTCATCAGCTGTTGGATGGTTGATTGGGTTTGCAATCACTCGCAGATAGGAAGGCTCTGCCCCATAGATTAAGCAACCTACCGAAAGTCAAACGACAGCAGGCATTGAATATGTAAATGTGTAGAATATTCACAAGGTTATAAACTTACGTGCGACTGTCTCATGTATAGAGGCTTGTTGAGCACCAGCCAATTGACGCTCTCGTGGCAGCCAGGAACTGTTAATGAGCCTTCATAGGTAACAAAGGAGTCCGCTTCGGGTAGAAGAGCGGACAGGTTGAAGGCCCGTACGATCGTGGACGATCCGCGATGTTTGATTTCGCCCAGGCGGCTGAGCAGACTCTCCAGTTGACCGTTCAACTTACTGCCACCATGTTCACCTATCTTAGTCTCATTAGTTTGCAAGATATCGACCAGGATTGAGATGGCCATCAATCCATGCGGCTTACTGAAAGCGTCTGCATAATTTTTATAAAGCAAAGAGTTGTAAGCGAACACTTGGAGCTCCGCGTCAAAGGCTCGCGAATCAATCGAGTGCTCGGAGCCTGACTTCTTCTCTAATCCAAATCTTATGTATAAGGCCTCAAATCTATACGGATAGACCATTCCAGCGCCGGTGAAGTGGACAGTACTCGAGTCATCGGCCCTGTCGCCGTTGGCTTCGGAAGAGTCTGATGCATCGTCGTTTTCGACACTTTCGGCTGCGAGTTTGTCCAAGTCGCCAGCAACCAAATCGAGTCTCTCATTTTGGTCAATGCTAAGCTCAACACTATTGCTCAGATCCTCCAACCCATTTAGCGGCTCCAACTTTTGGGCCGCAATTGCGGGCGCGTTTCGCCTTGACAAAGTATTATTGTGCTGGCCTAGTTTGTCCATCTTTTCTCGTTTCCCTCCAGCCATGAGCAATCTCGAATTGGAGCTGGCGAACAGGATAGCGTGGCCATCGTTGCATAGGACACCGGATATCTGCGCGTCGTTAGTTTTTGGCGGTTGAATTTAGTCAATCTGGTTGGTTTTGCCTGATGGTTTTAAATAATGTTTGAAAGTGACAAAACAACAACTTACGAGATTGTTATCTGCGCGTAGTGGCCCCAGATGCTGGTCATAGACCAACGAGCTGGTTTCTATATTAATGGGCGACTGGCGACGACCCTTGTCGCACATGAACCAATCAGAGTTGAGCAAACCCCAGTAGGATGGTCCTAGTAAGGGCGAATTTGTTAGCCTTTGCCACCAAGCGCAAGTCTTTGTTTCTGCCCAAACTCACCGGAAACTCCTGGTTGGAGAAGCATGGTGATAAAGAGAGGGAGAGAGAAAGGGAGTCAGCTTGGGTTGCCCGCAGTGTTCGGGTTGATAGGCTGAGCCGACTGCATACCCGAGTAAGACCACCAGTAGTTCCAGCTGTCCTCGCTCGGCGCCGTCCAGCCAGACTGGCCGTCTGGCCAGCAGAGGGCTTGAATTTGCGCGGGATGGATGGTTAGTTGATTTAAAAGCGGTCTCAAGTTGGTGTTGGGATGGTAATCAATCATAAGATTGCAAGCTGCTGGCTAACTCTCAAACTTTGCACAACCATTCGTGCAAGTTTTCGGCGTTCAATTTGCATAAGAACTCCTTTTCCTCGCTTTCTCTCACTTAAATCTTGATTGGCGAGTTCTAGGTGGAGGCGTCGCGAGAATCGTTATGTCTCAAACACTTGCGTCCAGTTTCTGGCCGAACGTTGTTGTTCACGCAAATCATATTTGGGCAGTCCAACTGTCGCCGGCCAAATGCTAGCTAGTTACATGGAAACACTTGCAGCGACTTGCGAAGTCCAATTTAGCTTAAACTAAGGCGCCCATTGTTTGGCGGCTAACTCAATCAAGCAAGCTCGGCCGGCACCCAATTTGAGGCCTTTGTTTTGGCGCCAGCGGCAGCAAGCAGAGCTCGAGCTTTGCGAATCCAGAATCAGAGCCAATTATGGCAGCCAGGCGCCAAGTTGGCTTCTTGGGTGTCCACAGTGAGAACAAGCGCGAGAGAGGTGTTATCGGGCAAACCGATGGAGTGGGCACCCAATGCGGCCGCTTGGTCAAATCGCCGCCCGCAAGTCTGCCCACTGAAAACTTGCCCATCCTCTCGGCCGACTCCCATTGGCGCGAGTAATCAAGCAGGCGAGCCCATAGATTTGGAGCCCGCCAAACCTCAAATTGGATTCCCCTCTGCCTCGGCCGCTTGTGCGCTCACTCTTGCAGGAAAGTTGGAGCCAATCTCTAGGCTAGTGTGTTAATCATAATCGCCGCCAAGAGATCCATTGAGGCCTGAAATTGATGTTGAGTTCTGGCCTCAAGTTGTTGATTTAATGGCCGCCATGGTGGCGCAATCATGGCGACAATTCCTCCCCATCCCTCTTGCTCTCTCCCTCCAGCTAGCTTGACCGATCGTTTGCAATCTCAGAGGGTAATCACATTATCTCGGCGCTTTGTAGCCGAAGAACGAGGCCAACCCGAGAAGAGCGGCCAGGTGGAGTTTGTGTCTGATTTTTGGGCCCAAGATGGATGAGCAAGCGGCTGTTTGCAATTAAAATGCCATGATAGATGTCCGCTTGCGCCGCCTAGCCTGATGGCCAGAGTTCGCGGATGAGTCACGCGAGGCCAATTTTATCTAAAGTTTGCGCTTCCGTGTTTGCTCAAGGATTCTCTGGTTCACTCGACGTGGCTCGTTTAGATACGTGACTCCTGGGGGGCTCCCCGTTTAATATGCAACCTAGGGTGACGTTATTTACAGCCGGCATCGCAAGGACCAGCCTTACGAGGCGGATCCCCATTCATGCCATCTCCGCTTGCGCTCGTGTTGATCAATACGGATAAGTGTATATACGAAACTGGCACTTGTTTTTCATATCGCACCCTTGCAAAAGTTCATTGAAATCTTGCACTCTCGATGGTTCTATTTGATACAGCTCAGTCTCACTCACTGTCTCTTTCTGCTCATAGTTGGGCGGGAAAACTCTACAAAAGATGGGGCCAAACTGTGACAGTTTAGCGCTCTTCTCTCATCAGCAGTCAAGTCTCGATCAATTTCGATCTATTTTGTGGCCGCAAGTTGCTTTGGTCGAAGTTACTTACCCTCCTTATATAGACATATCGATGCCAACAAGATCGAGAGCTCGACCGCAGTCTGCCGCATCGCAACACTTGCTCTGTTCTAGACCAAAACACTCGATAGGCCTCTCTCTTCTCGTTCGTTAGAGTTATCAAAGTTTGCTTCCGAGCTCTTACTCTTACTAACAGACAAAATCGCCCACAATCATCTTCCGGTTACCGGTGCACATAGCCCGCCGAGATTGCGCAATGGTAGGCCCAGATTCGCGAAATGGGCCCTCTCGAGCGCCAGCCTGTGGTCGAAATCGAAGCTGTTCGGAATCAGGAGGATCATTTCAGCCGAAACTGGAGAGCCTCAGCCGAGCGATATGTCGTCCAGGACTATAATAGGCCATTGAACTGCTTGGTCCCAAAATTGGGAGGTGTGATCAGGAAATAATTCAAATTTCGCGCCTTTTTCGGCATTGTGAGAATAGAGATCCGGATGCGCTGCGGCGCACAATGTGCATCTTGCAAACATTGGACTCTCAAATGGATCGACAACTGTATGGAATGAACAATTATTACCAATCCCTCGTTGGATCCCATCTACCACCTCATTTGCGTATATTGCTGTCGATTTGAAGGCGCCAAGAGTCCCACACTTCTTTCATATTTAGATTCGTAAAACTGGGCTTCAAACAATCACAATGAAGTAAGTAATTGATCCAGCACGATTCCCCAAGTCGAGTCAGACTTATGTTAACTTCGACCATAAAATCTACCTCGACGACGCAATCAGGTTGGAACTCTGCTCTTATAGCGGCTACAAGATCTACCCAGGCCATGGGAAGCGAATGGTAAAGGCTGATGGGAAGGTAAGCCTCAATTTTGTAGTCTACATCTGGTTATCCTACTAAGAAACATAAACTAACTGCCTTACTTTATCTCTCGCACTAGGTTTTCACATTCTTGAACTCAAAGTGTGAACGCTCGCATTTGATGCGAAGAAACCCCCGCAAAATCACCTGGACAGTTCTTTACAGGAGACAGCACAAACGAACGAAAGAAGAGGAACATGCCAAGAAGAGGTCCAAACGCATCGTCAAGTCTCAGCGTGCTATCGTCGGCGCTAGTTTAGCCGAAATTCTCGCAAAGAGAAATCAAAAGCCAGAGGTTCGTAAGGCACAACGCGAGCAAGCTGAAAGGACACTCAAGGAAAAGAAGCTTAAAGAGAGAAAAGCCAAGGCAAAGGAACGACAACCACCACCCAAAGTAGCCAGTAAATTGAGCAAGACTCAGCAGAAAGCACCTAAGCAAGTCATGCCCAAGGCACCTCGTATCGGCGGCAAACGCTAAATGGGGAGGTACAGGTTGATTAAAACGAGTTCACCTCTAATGGTAACAGTTTAATATGCACTCTCACTCATTTTTTCTGGGCAGCCTCTCTCTTCTCCCTGACATCCTTCAATGCTGCCTTGATTGCGTCCTCTGCCAACATTGAGCAGTGCAATTTCACAGGTGGTAAACTGAGCTCTTTGGCGATCTGCGTGTTCTTGATCTGAGCAGCCTCATCCATAGTTTTGCCCTTGATCCATTCTGTTGCAAGAGAACTAGAAGCGATTGCGCAACCACACCCGAAGGTCTTGAACTTTGAGTCGATGATCTTGCCGTTTTCGTCGACTTTGATTTGGAGTTTCATTACATCCCCGCAGGCTGGGGCGCCGACTAGGCCAGTTCCTACATCTTTGTCATCTTTCGAAAACGAACCAGCATTTCTTGGGTTCTCATAGTGGTCGATAACTTTCTCATTGTAATGTCTGTTGTATGTGGCATTTATAAACTGTTTCCCAGCCGTTAGATCGCGGCCAATACCTCGAGGATGAACTACCCGCGATGCGACAGCCCACATTGTGATTTGCTGATTTAATGTTCGATGGCAGAGACAAAATATTTGTAATATTTGATGTCAAGTCTTACGCCTGCAATTGGGATTTGTTTTGATGTTATTTTTCGCGTGAAGGCACAGCGCGTGCTGAGCCCGCCGCACACATCTCGCGTCCAGAACCTTAGAGAAAATTCCTGAGGATATGCTGGTCGTCTCGATGTAGCTGGAACCCTTTTTGACCCATAGTAGGAGGTAATTTTCCTCCAATGAGTCGAAATTACTAGCATGTAACTTTCAGATCATGGCCGATAACGATGAATCCGAGGATGGCATCGAAGACGGGGACACTAAATCTCAGCAGGACAATGAGAAAGAAAGTGATGATCGTAGATCTTTTGCCTCATTCTCGATGGCTCAAGCTCTGTCCATGGTCCGCAGAAGACAGGAAGAGAAGCAGCTCGAGCAGAGTTCTAGTACTAAGGAGGACAAGGGCTCAGAGGACGAGAAGAGGGAAAAGGCGCGCGCAAAACGGAGGCGACGAAGACAAAACCAAAAGTTGGCCAGAGCGAAGGCAAGGGCCGAACTGAATGGTGCAACACCACCGATTACGGAGCCTGAGGCTAATAAGTCTAGTGAAATCGACCACGAGTCCTCTGACTGCCTCAAATCTAAGGATTGCAGCCGTTCAATCGCCAAGTTACCTAAACGAAAACGAGTTAAGCTCAGTAAACCAAAGGTTGGAAGCGATCACGAGGCCAACGAGAGTAAGGAGACGCCGAAGGCCGAGAACAGATTCCAGTCGCTCATTCCTAGAGCCCTCATGGTTAGAATAAAAGACACACACCCAACATGAATGAATGCCTTGTCCCTCCTAGCAATTTGATGTGCATTGATTCATGAAGAATTTTTAGCTTGAATCTTGACTCGATAGTACCTGATCGTGGTGAGCATATTGTGTAACGCTTAAATAAGAACTCTACCTGAATGACTTGAGTCGCTAGATCTACGGCCAATATAGGCTAACTAGGAGCAATGAGATATGGATTATGATATCATGTTTTCAGGTAGTATCGGTAACCCGAGAGGCTTTTTCAATACCAATGGAAGCGCCAACAACTTTCAACTCGAGGCCGCCCGCAAAGGCTTGTTAGATCTGTACACGCAGTTCTGAGGCTACCTTAATTGGACCCCACCTGCAGCTACCGTTTGCTCTCAATATCTTCCACGCATCAAGATCAACTCGCGCACAACCTGGTGAAAGAGTTACACCTAGCTAGTGTCTAATTAATGCCTAGTGATAAAAGTCTTACTCGGCTCAAGTTTTCGTCGCATTGATTTGGAGACCAAGCTTGAGTTCAAGTTGAATAGTTGAACAGCCGATCGCCGGGTATAGCCATCATTGTGTGTAGTGAGTTTGATAGAGACACTTGTACTCTAACTAGATAACGACAAAACATTATACCAACCTAAGGGAAGACAGTGAACTCACACACAACACAAATATCACAATGCAGTTCATCAACAGTCGAAATGTCAAGCTGGCCCTTGCCATCACCTTGGCAGCACTATTGTGTGTCCAAGCTCGCCCTCAAGCATCAGCTGTTGGGGTAGTTGGACGTAGTGTTGGAAGCATCTTCAATGCCGCAGCCGCCGGTGTTGCCGCAGCCGGAGGTCTAGGAAGTAGCGCAGCCGCTGGTGCAGCTGCTGGTGCCGCCGCCGCTGGTGCAGCTAGTGGAGGAGCCGCTGGAGCTGCCGCCGCTGGTGGCGCAGGAGGAGCTGCAGCAGCCGGTGCCGCCGGTGGAGCCGGAGGAGCCGGAAGTGCTGCCGCTGCCGGAGCTGCTGGTGGAGCTGGAGGAGCCGGAAGCGCTGCTGCTGCTGGTGCCGCTGGCGGATCCGGAAGCGCCGCCGCCGCGGGAGCTGCTGGAGGAGCTGGTGGATCTGGTAGTGCCGCTGCTGCCTCGGGAGCCGCTGGTGGAGCTGGTGGATCTGGAAGTGCCGCTGCCGCTGCAGGAGCTGCTGGTGGAGCCGGAGGTGCTGCTGCCGCTGGTGCTGCATCAGGTGGAAGCCGTAGCGGTGTTGCTGGTGCCGCTGCTGCTGGAGCTGCAGGAGGATCAGGAAGCGCTGCTGCCGCTGCTGGAGCCGCCGGTGGAGCTGGAGGAGCCGGAAGTGCTGCTGCCGCCGCCTCAGGATCTTCAGGTGGATCAGGAAGCGCCGCCGCTGCATCTGCTGCTGGAGGAAGCCGCAGCGGAGCCGCCGGTGCTGCCGCTGCTGGTGCTGCAGGAGGATCTGGAAGTGCCGCTGCTGCTGGTGCTGCTGGAGGAGCTAGTGGATCTGGAAGCGCTGCAGCAGCAGCTGGTGCTGCCGGTGGATCAGGAAGCGCATCCGCCGCATCAGCCGCCAGTGGAAGCCGCAGCGGAGCCGCTGGTGCTGCCGCCGCCGGTGCTGCTGGAGGAGCTGGTGGATCTGGAAGCGCTGCTGCCGCCGCTGCTGGATCTGCTGGAGGACACGGAGGAGCCGCCGGTGCCGCCGCAGCTGGTGCTGCTGGTGGAGCCGGAGGTGCTGCTGCCGCCGGTGCTGCGTCAGGTGGACACGGAGGTGCCGCTAGCGCTGCTGCTGCTGGAGCTGCCGGTGGAAGCCGCAGTGGAGCCGCTGGTGCCGCTGCTGCTGGAGCTGCAGGAGGTTCAGGAAGCGCTGCTGCCGCATCTGGAGCCGCTGGAGGACACGGAGGAGCCGGAAGTGCTGCCGCTTCATCGGCTGCCGGCGGTCGCGGAGGTGCTGCATCCGCTGCTTCTGCCTCTTCTGCTGCTGGTGGTCGTGGAGGAGCTGGTTCTGCTGCTGCCGCAGCGGCTGGATCAAAAGGTTCGTAATCGATGCTATCTATCTAAGCAACTATACAGGCTAAGTAGTGGTAATATGGTGTCAACAGCTGAAGGATTGGCCACTCTTTTGGGTGGTAGTTCAATCCAGATCACAGTGATACCAGTTAGATGTTGTGCTTTAGTATATCATGGGTGGTTGCAACGAGAAAGGCTCGATCAGGCTCCAAGTTGAACGCCATCTTATGAGTCGTCATACACAGACAATCTCTGCTATTTTACTTGTTTAGCTATCCACTTGTACCTTCTTTGTGCCATTTACCTGTAAGCCCTACCCATTTTCTGCTCCCCAAAAGCATCAGGTGCTGTGGGTAAACGAAGGAAGCGTGAAACTGATGCCAAGGTTGGGGTAGATGGATCAGCTTCTAGCTCAACCTCAAGCTCTGAGAGTGTCAATATTTCAAAAGAAATTGATCCTCTAGTCACAAAATCAACCCCAAATGATGGCGCCACTGTTATATCATCTGTAACGACATCCACACCGCTAGTATCCACAGAAAATGCCCCTGAGGCCGATGGTAGCAAGCAAAAGGTCACTATCAGTGAACCTGTTGCCACCAAATCTAGCCAAGATACAAGCAGTATTGTGGTATCACAGCAAACTCAAAATGACCCTATTCCTATAGGTGCTGGCAATGTGATCAAGCAAACAATCGCACCAACTGAGGCCCCTGTGGTTTCCCTCGAGAGCTCTTCAACGGCCGCTCCGACGGTGAAAGTAGTTATAAAGACTAAATCCAATCCAACTACACGTGGTCCAAGCGCCAAAAAAGCTATCAAAAAGACAGTAATACGAAAGTTTTCCAAAAAAGTGACCACGAATTCAGCTGCAGCTCCCCTTGGAGGCTCAACAAAGATGACGAGCAAAACTCCAATCGAAACTACACCTGTAGGCCAAGTCAAGATCGCGATCTCTGGTCAAGCCACAAACGCAACAGCAGCCGCTGCTCCTCATGTCGCTGGTCTGGTTAAGAAAGTTACTATTATCAATACAAAGTCAAAGGGCACCACCAAGTTAGCGCCAAAACTCACCTCGGTCAAGTCGAAGGGCATCGCGAAGTCCTCCAGCGGTGCAGTGAGTGCCCTCAAGGCTCTCATTCCTAGCGCCAAGAGTCATGTTGCTGGGCCACCAAAGAACTCAACTGTGAGCGGTGGAAGAGCTAGTATTTTGCAGCAAATTACTAGTTCTGTTGAGTCTCTGATGAATGGACAATCTAGAGCAGTCCTCGCGCTCTGGGTCATCAACCCAACCGAGCATAAAACCAAACCCAAGATCGTGCAAAAGATGATACACAAATCTGGCTCAACTCTGCCGCCCAAGAAGCCTGTCGTTGCTGAACCGACTCCAATCACAGTGGCGCCACCACCCGAAACAAGCGTTGTGCCGAAAGGGGCCTCGCGGGCAAGCCAGATAGATGGTGTAGTGAAGCCAGAGGTTAAATTGGAGGGGGTCAAGAGTGAGCCCGCAAATTCATCAGCCGATTCAGTCAAAGGCGACCAAAATACCTTGAATTTGGGTCGTCCTAGAAGGAAGGGCCTAACTATAGTCTCGAAAACTGTAAAGACCCACGAAATCACTATATCCTGATCCACCTGACTCGATAGATTGAATTAGATGTTCGACAACACGTACTAACACTGCTACCTGCTATGTATAGCTCTAGTTAACTGAACCTGTTGACAACTTAACCACTAACTTCCGATTACTAACGCGATACCCTTTCGTTAACGCAACTCGATGACATTCCAAAACTGCTCCTCCTCCTCCTCCTCTTCCTTCTCTCCCCACTGCTACCATCTATCTACCCTCAAAACGCAAACTAAATACAGGCCGACGATAAATGGCAACGGACTTATATTATCCCAAAGCAACGACAATTACAGCAAAAACCAACCATGATCAGAGTGAAATCGTCGACCAATTTGTCGTCGACCTGCTTCATTGAGAGTCGCAACACAACCAACAGCACCGTCAAACACACAACAAAGGATATCTTATGCTCATGAAGACAACTTATGGTTACCAATCTCATTAAAAAGACCAAATTTCCAATGGCTAAAACTGAGTGTCATTATTCTAGACTTCCGAACGATGGAAAGAGGATTGAGATCGCAGTTTTAACCTGTTGGCCCATAAACGTAAGGGTGCTTCTTTAAGGATGTGGAGATGCAAGAGGAAAAGGCGACTATATATGAATGATTGATGATAATGACTAGTGATAATATATTGTTTGCTGAAGAGACTTCGCCCCCGATTCAGCTTGTTAGGAGAAATTAAATGATATAAAACAAATGCATGATTCTATCTTCCACTTGGCCTACTCTTACTTCAGATTGCCCTCTCTCTCGCTCTTTCTCTCTCCATTTCTACGACCCACCTGTCTACTTGTACTTGTGGTATAAAATTGAACCGTAAATCAGCAACCTTTGCCTTGAATTTAGCCGTCCTTCAGGTAAAGAACTAACAGAGGAGCTAAGTTAGCCGTGAGCATCAACTCGCTTTGAGCAACCAAAACCTACAAGTAAGTCTGCAGATTATTAGGAGAGAGATTTTAGCCGCTGCAGTCGCCTGTTGGGCATCTCGATCTGAAGCCTACAGTATGGAGAGGCCGTTTGTATGGTGCAATCGCTGGCTGAGACTTGAGATTGGGGCGACTCAAGCTTGTCTTCCCAATATAGTCGAGCAGTCGGAACGGCATCTGCCGAGCCAACTCCGATCTCGATTCAAGGTTTCTCTCGGATCCATCTCGAGTCCCTAACTACGATCTTAGCATGTGAGATGACATCTTTGCTTACGTGGATGAACCAGATATAAGATTGCGAGGCTCTATTCACACAATTGAAACAGTTGTCAAACGGGTACAGGTTTTGTCTGGAAGGTTTTGCGCCCCCAACAGCGGCTATCTTGCGGCCGTTCCAATCTGTATCCTCCTCAGTTCGAAGTCCGTGAGATGCAAATAACATGAACGCCATCCCGTGAAAACAGCAAGTCGTCATGTTGCTGATCTAGATTATTGCATCTAACGCCAAGACCATTCAGTCCCATGCGAGTCACACCTGTTCCTTTCTTTGTGCCTCCCTCTCGCCCTGCATCTCGGCCACAGGGATGCGCTTGCTGCCAGACTCTTAGCTGTCGGCCCATTGTCATGGCCGGCTCAAAACCATTCAACAACCGCACAGAGGCGTTTCATGATGTTAGCCTTTGGGCTCTCCATTGCTAGCCAAGCTAGAGCTATCCAATGAGCGGTGCTAAGTGCAGAAAGAGAGATAGATCAAGTGTAAGAGAGTTGAGAGGATAAGTCGGCGAAGATTTGGAAGCCAACTGGCAAATCAACTTAATAATCAATGGTTGAGAGCGTTCGAGATTAGAAGTGCCGCTCGATTGCGCAGTGGCTTCAGTGGTGCCGGTTACCTGCTTTTTGTCATACAAGTAGACCTAAGAACTGGATGAAAAAGGCAGGCGAGTTTCGTTGTCCTTATCGTTGGCGCTGGCTTCTCTCACATAGCATCGGCCGAGAACTGCAAGCAGCACCACAACAGGCGCCCATTACAAAGGTTTCCAGCTCCTCGGTGATATTCAACGAGGATTAACTGAGCATCGTACAATGGCTATATAACGAGAGTGTTGCTCAGTCAGGGTTAGTGGAGGCGCAGTGGAAGTGAGCGCTCCTGGAAATTTTGGCGCTCTTACCTCGAAAGTGCGAGCAGCAACAGGGGCGAAAAGAATGAACAAACAAGGGCTAACGAGTCTGCCGAGGTGAGCAATCTTGTTTTGTTTGAAGGAAAGCCTCGCAATCGTTTGGAGCTAACTGGATTCGCAAGCTTGAACACAAGAGTTGGTGGACAGATGAAAGCCCACAGGCGGAATGAGGGACTGAGGGAGGGGATCTAGAGAGCATTGGCCAGTAAATGGGGAAACCATCTGAGCGATCAAAAGTGAGTGTGAGAGAGGGAGGGAGAGGCCACTCGACGACTACCTGCTGATTCCTGATGGTTTTCAGCCGGCAGCCTTTTCAAACCAAAGCGACTTTGACTCACAAAAGTTACCTTTCACTTTCTCAGGTCACACTGGCTCGAGAGACTTGGCACCGCTCTGCTTGAAGTGGACAGGAGCAAGAGAGGTGGGCAGCGAGGCAGATAGGATGCGAGGAGGAGTTGGCTCTCTGGTGAGGGGGTAGGAAATGGAACTGGAGAGGTGGTCAGGGGGCTTCGGCAGCTGGCAGCCAAGCTTAGGCTGTCGTGCTTGCTGGCGAGCTGGTCGGACGGATGGAGAAGCTTTCTGATTGCGGGAGGCTCGGCGAGCGGCGAGCGGCGGCGGCGGCGGCAGAGGCGAAAGGTATTGCATGGGGGCAAGTGCCGGCCAATCAGCTGGCCGAGCGTGGAAGAAGCGGGCAGGTAGATGGACTGCGAGGCTCTCAATGTTAAACGGCGTTGGAAAAACCAAACGCAGAAACCGTCCGCCCCTCCCACAGTCTCGTCGGGCGCTCTTTTCACTTTCAATTCCCGGCCGCCGCCACTGCAGCCTCCACCCCCATGCGCTGGCCACTCCAACTTGGAGCCACTTTCGGTAGCTCCTTGCGAAGCCAGCGCCGGTGGCCCACTCGTCTAGGTGAGCAGCCGGCGGACACTAGGAACCGGGCCAGGTAGTTCAGGTTAGTGAGGTTGAAGTTTTATGGTGGCGGACGGCGAGTTTTGGCCATTTCAATTAGGCCTTGCACTGTGCAGTGCGTCGAGCCCGAATGGTAGCAACCAAGTGGAACATAGTTCTTGACCACGCTTATGAGGGTTGGAGGTAGCGTTGGTGTTATTTAGTCGTCCGTTTGCAGCCTCTCGCTTGCTGAGCCTGATTAGATTTTAGGATGCAAATGGGGGGCGGGCGAGTGGGCGAGTGAGCGAAAGTTAGGAGGGAAAACCTAATACCTTTGAGACAGGGTGGCGGCGAGAGAAAAGGAGGGCAGAGTTTCATTCATTGACGTTTATGGATTTTATGAAGAGTTTCTTGATTCAAGCAAAACTATAAACCATAATTGTTGTGCTTGTCGAGGTTTCTACCAGTTGGTCCAGTTGGCAGGTTAGCGATTTATAAAATTGGATCATAAGCCCGCTCATGATTGCGCCAAATCAGGCGACTAAAACTGATCACTCACTGATCTTAGAAGTGGTCGTGACTGAACTCTCTATCCATGAGAGAACAAGCTAAGATGAGAAACCAAGAGAAACGAACGCGAGAGAGCCCAGTTGGTGAGAGTGAAACAGAAGTGAGATTTCAATTGTATAATATAAAGCAAGAGTTTTATCAAGTCAAATCGTATCCATATCCCAGTCAACTCAGGAGCAAGACAGTAAGCTCGTTATCTTTATTGGCTGCACTTCTGGCCCTTATCAATGCGCCCACTTCAAGGCAGCAAATGGTGTTCAGGAGAGGCCAACAAGCTAGATTTCCATTGGGTGACGTTGTCCTTCAGAATCAGTACCAGCCGGCTCGCCAATTGATCGCGTCCAGCCCCCTCCAAGCTGACCATGTGCCATTTCAAGCATCAGTGTCTCGCAGATCTCAGTCAATCGCTGCCAACAACAACAACAACAACAATGACAACTTGGACACAGAATCGAGGGGCGCAATGTCCAGGAACATCTACTCGCAGACGCTGTTACGTGGCGCCAGGAACGCAACAGGCAGCCAAGCGTCAGCCGCCTCTTCCTCGCTAGGATCGTGGCACTTCCCTCGGATTTCGCCCGAGCAAGCGGCCGAGGTTTTGCTAACTGGCGCCCAAGTGATAAATCGCATAGCTCAAGCTGAAACGCCCCTAAACTATTGCAAGACGCCCGACAACCAAGAGGGCGAGTGTAGCGACATTAGGAAGTGCATTTGGTTGGTATTGGATAAGGCGCGATTGAAGCAATCGGTTTGCCTGAGGAACCTGATCATTCCGGCCGTCTGTTGTCCGCTCTCGACGGCAAACAATACTCCAATTGCAAACATGATACAGTCGACGCTCGAGCCGGTTTTGTTCAGGCCAAAGGCGCCAAAGCAGAAGAAGTATCCGCTTGGAGCACACATGAAACCTTTCCTAACGACCGTCAACAAAACAGTGCTTGGCCTGCCGCCCTCTAGCTCGGGCTCCCTCATAATCAGAAATCAGAACGTGAACTCCTCCAGCCAAACGCCCGTCTCGGCGGCAATTCCAGTCTCAACGTCCACAAGCAGCAGCACAGAAGTTGTGAAAGTTTCCGCCTTCGAACTTGGCTCGACCGCTTCTCCAGCGGAAATAGCCGGCTTTAGCCAGCCAACAAGAACAACCGCCACTCCCTCCAGTCCATCGGCACCCTCCGCACAAACTTTATTCCAAGATACCAAAGGTGATATTGCACCTCAAACGCAACCAGCTAGCTCCTACAATAGAACCCTGAGCCAGAAGTATCCTTGGGCCAACGAGACATGCGGCGAGGGGAGCAGAACGCGAACTGGGCGCATTGTTGGTGGTTCAGACTCAAAGTTGGGCCAATGGCCTTGGATGACGGCCATGTATTTAAATAAACGAAGCCCATTCTCAGCAAGCGGCGGCGAGTTTTGGTGCGGAGGAGCACTAATCAATCGGCGCTTTATTCTCACAGCGGCCCATTGTCTTTCAGACCAACGAGGCAACAAGTATAGAAACGACCAGGTTACCATTAAGCTCGGCGGCGTGGATCTCGTCCGCCACCAGGCGCCCTCGGACATCTTGAAAAATGTCGAGATGGAGTCTCGGAGTTCGGGGCCTCTTGCTGGCCAGCGAGGCGGCAGCGGCGGCCAAACTCATAGTACAAGCTACAGGACTCGCGACAACTCGTCGCCCAGAAACGACGACGGCGACGACGAGGAGTTCTCCTGGACTTCCTTCATCACCAAAGCACTTGGACTTGGCGGCCCCAATACTAGCGGAGGTGGCAGCGCAGGTGGAGGCGGCAATTCGGGCGAGGGAAGCACAAAATCGGTGAACGCGGACAAGAAGCAGCAGTTGGCGGCGCATGCGAAGAAAACTTACTTCAGAGAGTATAGGGTTGCTAGCATCAAGCAGCATCCAAAATTTCAACGCCACGGCTTCTACAACGACATTGGGCTCATTGAACTGAAGTCCGATGTTCAATACGACGATCTCATATCGCCCATTTGCTTGCCCACAGAATTCGACCTGAAACGTGACATGAGCGGTTATATGGCCACAGTTTTGGGCTGGGGCACGCTGAGCTACGGCGGCCATGGTAGCAAATTGCTGCAGCAAGTTTCAATGCCAATTTGGAACAACAAAGACTGTGATGAGAGATACCTACAGCACATTGGAAAAACCTTTGTTTGTGCTGGCTTTCTAACTGGCGGCAAGGATGCCTGCCAGGGCGACTCTGGCGGCCCACTGATGGTGAGCGACCGGACAGGCCGATGGACACTGCACGGGGTTGTTTCTTTCGGAAAGACTTGCGCTCAGGCTGGTTATCCGGGAGTTTACACTCGCGTAACCGAGTATCTCGATTGGATAAGAGACAACACAGATATAAGCGGTTACACTAACAACAAAATATAGACTATTAGCAACAAGCGAGACTGAATCGCCTTCTAGTTTGGAGATGTGCAGTCTGTTGTACTGTAATTCTATCTTGCCTACTACCGGATGGCTCTCTTATGGGTGCATCGCTCGTGACCCTCAGGTGTGAGCGCGCTCCCATTTGTCGGCTTTAAACTGCTGCTCGGCAGTCTTTTGCGGTTTGCACTCTTGAATCATCGTGCATCACTTGGATCTTCGATTGCTCGACTAGTCAAACACTGAGCATTCAGATCCATGTAAGAGCCGAACTCATTAGTTTGCAACCGCTTCCATGTCTAATGAATTGAACATCAACTTGTGCAAAGTCCATGCGACGCATTGAAACTCTCTATGGGCTGAGGATGTTGCGATGTAGGTTTGAGGCGCGATATTTGCAGAGGGATAGGAGGCTCTCTTCGTGTGATGTCTGAATGGATAGGCAAAGGAGTTCAACGCTTGGGGACTGCGAAGGCAAAATTTCGTCTCTTTCTGAGCTCACTCGCCTAGCTCTTTTCGCGACTAATTGAGCCCCGCCAACATTGGGCAATTTCAGCCATATATCAACTAAAAAATAGATGATCCTGCACAAACTCAACCCCCTACCTCACAAACGCAGCTACTACTAGTACTTATCATTATTATTTGTTTGCTTTTTAGCTTGGCTACAAAACTCTTGAAGCCGATCTAACTCAATGGGAAGGCACAGTGCGTTGACGCATTCCTGAATTGCTAAATCGCATCCCTTCTTGGCTTTGGTATAAACCTTCCATAGCTTACTTTTACTATGGGAGCCCCAGTATGCTCCAGCTGCCTCTTGGGACCCCTTGGGTTTCGTCAGCGACAAACACTGTCAGACACGATCGTAGCATCCCTAGATCAATCTGCTGAAATGCAACAAGCCCCCTTATTATCATGAATTACTCCGTCTAAAGTATGATGCCCCTCCCCTGCAGCCCTTTTACGAGGCATAAAATCTATTCTGCCGCCGATTTCGGCAAGCTGATCCATCAGTGCCCATCCAGCAGTGACAATCCTCTGACTTTATTCTGGCCCCCAACGAGAGTATCCTTTCCTGTAGCGATTGGCATATCCCTCCGCTTGTCTGTCCCTCTCTGCCTCTCTACATCTCCCGCTCTCTCCCTCTCCTCTTCCTTTTCTCCTCTCTCCCTTCCTTGCCTTCATGAAACAATCGCAAACTTTTTTACAATTCGCCGCATTTTTATTTATGCTCTTTGCACGTCCACAAGCAACATTAAGAATGTCACAAACTAAGGTAACTTGCCACGGTGCTGGCCTCGTATCTGGCGATGCTGACAGAAAGAACTCGTTCACTGTATTTGTACAGCAAGGAAAGATTGGCGGAATCTCCGTTGCATTCGAAGGTAAGCCCTGTTGCTATACAAGCAAAAGTGTTTAGTCTGGATTAGAAGAGGGGCTAGTCTAAATCTTCTCTTGCTCAATTTGATGGGTCACAAATTAATGCGCAAACAATGGTCTCAAAGAAGATGATCTGCCGTATGAAGCGCGAAAGCGCTGAGCTAGTTCTAGTTTTATACAGTTAAATCCAATGTCGGCAGTTTTTGGAATCGATCAATACTAATCAGAACTCTACCCATCCTCAACTAGGCCCATCGAAACCAGAGATCGCGTTCAAAGACAACAAGGATGGAAGCGTAGAGGTTACTTATGTGCCAAAAGTTGGAGGCGATTACAAGATTCATGTAAGCTATGAGGAGAAGCCCATTAAGGGCTCACCATTCTACCTCAAGATCAAGGGAAATGTCGAGAACACGAAGAGGCTAGTTGAGCGAATTAGTTGCTCGGGAGATGCACTTAAAGAGGGAAAGGTTGGCACCGTGAATGAGGTCATGGTTAATTGTAAAGACGCTGGAATCACAGGTGGCCTAGCTATTGCGATGGAGGGCCCATCAAAACCAGAAGTTTCGTTCGAGGACAACAAGGATGGAACCTTGAAAGTTAAGTATAGGCCTCAAAAAGCTGGTAATTACCGACTTCATCTCAAGTTTGGAGAATTCGCGGTACCAGGGTCGCCTTATAACATTGTAGTCGCTTGAGCAAGCTATGTTCGTCTTCTGGAGGATGTTGTTTGAGACCAGGCCAGCCAGTTTGGCCCTCAGATATTGTTCAATATCTGAACACTGAACATGAAACCAGAATAATAAAGATCTGAAACGTTGGAAGTGGACCTAGGGCTTTTAAATTTTAATCGGCATGACGACTGTATGATATAACTCACTGAATTAGCAGTGTCAGCACTCTCGTTGTTATCTTTACTTTGAGATCCTCTTCAGGGAAGAGCCTGGTTTGGTTCGTCAATATTCTGATAAGTTGAACGGGGTCTTACAGTTGAACTCGGTTGCACACTAACCTCTAATAACCCACTGGTTGGGTCCTCAACTCCAGCTCGCGCACTGTAATTTTTGAGAAGTAATATGCAGGTTATGGGCCGGCAAATTAAGTTGAAAACGATGACGAGAGTCGCAAATAGACCGACATAAGCGTTCACAATCAATAATATTATATCCAACAGTATACATACCACGTTGAAAGCTGCCGCCACCAGAACGATGTCGGGATTCTTATCCGCCAGAATTGAAAGCAGAATGCTTAGTAGGAATATAGAATTGTAGGCTGTATATGCTATGGCATTGGCGTTTGAGTAACCAACTATGTTGGCTAGGAATGACATGCTAGCATGTAGTAAGAATATAACCTTTAGAAAGTAGCCATCAAAGAGGGCTGGGAGCACATCAACCACGGCCATGACTATTGATTGTCAGTATCTTACTAATACTCTGAGGAATTCGAACTGGGTCGATGATGGAATATAGTATCTTCTGGTGGCCAATTCTTGTTAGTATAAATATCGATCATTTGTGGATGACGCGGTATCTGATGTCAACTCGGGAGTGACGAATTCAAATACAAGATCGTTCATTTTATAGTTAGATAAGGATCTTGGCTATTGTCCTTGGCCAGTTTGCGCCTATGATGATGGCACCCGAAACAACGCTTCTCTTTGCAAATAGGAAGTGTGATTGACATTCAGGTAGCGTGGTGAAATGGTGAATATTTGTTATTCGGTCAAACTATTTGTCCTCTCGTCTTGAATGCAATTACTTGAATGTTTCACTTTATTTATTGTAATGTAATGTAATGTATTACATGTTGAAGGCGTGCCCGGTACAAATGTACAATTGGGTCTAAAAACTCGCGAAAAAACGCACACACCATCGAGTCTCTGACTGATAACCACCATCATTGCAATCTGCGAGCACTACCAGATACCCCAACATCCAACCTGGAATTTCGGTATCGATAGCCTAGATGGCGAGGTCACTAACCAGAACCCATCATCTGTTTTGCAGCCATCAACAATTTCAAAGGCCTTATTCGACGAAGTTCTCAATTTGCTCAATGCTCTGTAGTAACATTGTGCGATGCAAATTATTTGTCAAATCAATAACAAGAAAGCGTTTAATCTTAGCTATTTTCCATCATGAGCTTGGCGCTCTGAATTGGCTCATCTGTCGGGTACCTGGACCTAGAAGCGAATCAGCACGTCGCACAAAATTGGTCGCCAATGATGTATTACTAGTGCGGCGCAAGGAAGACCCGTAGAAGCCTCCTGGAATGTTTTGAGCTCGATTGAGCGACGAATAAGCCATCCTGGGGACGTTTTTGGCTGTGTAAAGTATCAGACCAATGTTCTTGTGTCCATTGTTCATTGCTATAGTTAATGCGTCGAGACCGTCGTTATCAGTGGCGGAAGGGTCTGTCAGTTTGTGAGCTAGCAAACACCTGACCACTTCCTCGTCACCTAGTTCACTTCCGCACATCAAAGCGGTCGAGCCGTCGTAGTCACGTAATGATGGGTCGGCTCCGCATTCTAAAAGCAACTTGCAGGCAACAAGACGGCCATTGCTGGCCGCAAGCATTAGAGCTGTTTGGCCGCTTGAGCGAGCCTTAATGTTGACATCGCCCAGGCTGAATAAGAGCCTTGCCACTGCCTGCTCGCTCGAGCTACCCATATCGGCGAGTGCGAGTAGCATGATAGGCGTATATCCGGCTTTGTTTCGATGATTGACGTCGCAAACTTTGGTGTCCAGTAAAACTTTGATTATGTCCATCTTGAGATGAGAGGCTGCATAATGCATGGCCGTATTTCCGGCACTATCAGTCAAGTTAACAACCGTATTGAGTAGTTGCTTGCTGAAAGATTCAAAGTAATCTAAATACAACTTCGTCTTGGCAGCTTGCGATTCTTTGCATGCCGCAACCGCAAACCACTCCTTTCTAATAACTTCGACACAACCTGTAGAAGAATCCAGTTTTCCGGTGGAATTTCGCTTCATGTAGTCGTTCAGCCGGATGAGCGCGAATCTGAGATCGTTGGGGATCTTGGTTGAATTGGACATGAAATCCTTCGTCCGACGATCTAGCGATTCCCCATATGCACAATACTCCTCGAAATCACTTGCTTCCTGATAACTGCTGCCGAGACTGCACGGCTCCTCTCCTAAAATAGAATTATTCACTATATCGGCCTCTTTCGGCTCATCATCTGCATCACTGTCATCGACATTATTGTCATGGTTGCTGCTGAGATTGGAGCAATATTGCTGATCCCCATCACTAGTTGAAGATGATATACCATCCTTGATTGCACCATATTTATTATGCTCATCGTCACTTAGTTGCTTGTCCTCCTCTTCTTCTTCGCACGAGTCTGTACGACTACCTGATTGTGAAAGAGATCTTGGTTCGCTTACAGAAATGCTTGAGCTCCCAGATTTTGATAAAATTGAACTCTTAAGCTCATTATGCGAGCCCTTGAGTGGTTCGACTGGGCTCGTCTTGTTTAAAGATGATATGAGATTCTCCAGCTCTATCCTTGTTAGTATGTCATGCATGGATAATTCTGTATTTGTTGCTGCGTCTGATTTTTTCGATTGTGTTGCATTTTGAGTCTGATGGTGGTTGAGTCTTTGCTCTAAACTTAGTGAATTGTATCTGATATGCTCCTTAAAAGATTGACAACCGCAATCGAGATGAGTTTTGATTGGCGTTGATGTCAGATTATTGCCGTATGTTTCCTTGATTGGAGATTGGCCACTTGAGCGGCTCCTAACAGAGCATGAAAGTGAAATCAAATCATTGATTATGTCTTCGTACCCAGCTTTTTGTGAGTTACTATTGCGCAATTCTTGGTTCGATTTCAACGTGCTGAAAGATTGCCGGTTGATATTGTCACTTGTGCGATTCGAAACTGGTGATCTTGAGTTCAAGCTACTTGTTCTATTCATCTGATTGTTGATTGAATCGAAACGAGGCTCCGTTCTGTTCGCCGAGCATTTGTATGGGCTGTAATTTCTCTGAAGCGAGTGATTTCCGATAGCATGATCGAGACGACGCTGCAACTCGGGTATAAGCCGAACTTGTTCCTCGAGGTCCCTCATCTTGTTCATACTTTCGGCTATCTGACTTGTCAAATCGCTGAGCGCCGCCCCACTAACCAAAACCAAGGCACTCTGATCGGCTCCACCAATCCCTTGGCCTTGGTCAGCACCCGAACCTATGCCCCTGTCCAAGCTTACTCCTTCATGTCGATTGTTTTGATTCCAGCTGGTTAGAACTCTCTTGGCGCCTTCAACTGTGGACGCAAAGTCAGGTGTATAAGCTGGGCACTTGTAATCCTCAGCTCTATGCAAGATGTGTTCCTCTCCCGCAGGCTGCGAACGGTGCAGCCCTTGTTGAGTGAATTCCCTCGAACCAAATGATGGGCCGGCATCGACATACTCGAATTGAGAAGCCTGTTTAGGGTGACACCTTTGGAACTTCACTGAAGCTTGCGGATGGCGACCAGCATGATGCAATAAACTCCGAACCTCAGGGCTGGGATCGTTGGATGAGGCCGGTGGGTGCTGCTGTTCGTGGTGTCCTTGATGCTTCACCGTTGCTTTAGGACCGCGAGCACGCACTAAAGCATCTGCATGGTGCAATAAATTGCATAGTTCTACGCTCGGATCATCATCTCGTGTTTGTGAAGTGCCGTTGGTGGCAGCACAGTTGTAGTTCCAGCGGTAGGAGCCCGCAAATCCAAGGTTATTTTTGTTGCGGGAGGATGCGCATTGTGAATTTACACTTTCCCACTTGTCCATCAGGCTAAGGCGGCTTGAGATCCCCTTTTTGAAAGATGTCTTGCATTCATGCTCACCTCTGATAAAAGTCGTAGCCACTCTTGTGGCCCAACCTCGCCTCTGAATCAGTACGCTCGATAAAGATGGCGATCTGCGGTCTAATTCGAGACTATTCCGCCAGACAAGCTGATTGTGCCCCACCTTCACTCTACATGACTTGAGGTAGGCCCCTAAGGAGCTAAGAGAGTTGAGCAGAGCTGCAAGTGATAATTCTAACCATTTTTTGAGTTGCAACAGAGAAGCAACCAAAATTCTCAATTTCGACTCCTCCGATCTCTGGCTTGAAGTTGCAATCGATGCTTGTGCCCCGAACTTTGAGTCACAGAAGTTTCTCTTGTTTGAAGGTACTAAGAACATTAACGTTGATTGATATGCATATTAACGGTAGATTTTGCAGTGTTCTACTCTGGTTGCAGGTTATTTATTTATTGCGGGTTAAAAATTGCGTTCCTTTGGCCAGAATATTGGGGGGTGGAGTGGTTGCAAG
>Ga0268249_1000288_pt1 | contig 29311 bp, 29 predicted proteins | sample AgamicAtPe_FD_200257 | JGI IMG/M metagenome (GOLD analysis project Ga0268249, IMG submission 200257) | Agave microbial communities from Guanajuato, Mexico - At.P.e (v2) (version 3) | ecosystem: Host-associated > Plants > Phyllosphere > Phylloplane/Leaf | place: Guanajuato, Mexico | collected... | reverse complement strand
ACGCTACGAGTGAACAGTAAATTATACCCAAAAGATTACAAGTATCAGCCAATCATAAATAGAACAAATTTATACATCAAGACCGATCATCAAAACATGTGGCCAATTTTGTGAGCTACTGTATTTACAAGTGTTGACGAATTTTTTGGACTGTGATCTGTGATCTGTGCAGGAGGGCAGCACAGCATGGACTGTGCTGATAGCCAAAATGCTGCAGTTCACAGTCCGTGGACTGAGCATGCACAGTCCACAGTTAACATCTCTATTGACGAAGAGAACAACAGTTGTCATGCCCACTCATGTAAATCAGACAAGTGCTCGGTCTCTGCTGACTTGGCGTCCTGTGTGATGATTTCGCATCCAAATCTCGTTCGAAAGTGAGCTCGAAACGCCGTTATTCCGTATGGCTTGAGCGATCTGGTCCAAGCTCGTTCCAGCAGCCGTCTCGCTGGTTTTCTTCTCGTCCCTCTTCGCCCGCTCCGCTCTGCCCCTCGTTTTGACGTGCGCGTTGTGGTAGAGGTTGCAGAAGAGGAGGAGGAAGATCAGGTTGAAGGTGAAGCCGATAATCGCTAATGTGGGCGGATGCTCGCAGCATGAGAGTGCTTGGAACGCGAAGTGGACCATAGAGACAACAAACAGCCCCATCTCAGCTTCAGTGAGGTGGCGCTTCCACCAGAGGTACTTCTTTGCGCTCTCGAAGGTGGCCAGGAAGTAGTAGCAGTAGATGGCTGAGTGGATGCCAACATTGAGGTGGCCGAATAGGATTGGATTCCCGCTTGCTGCCATCTTGAAGTAGACCCAGACAGAGACGGCCATGAAGGCGTGATGGAAGACGTGCAAGTTTGATGCTTGATTGTACTTTTTGCGTAAGATGAAGAAAACAGTGTCGAGGAGTTCGACCAGTTTTGTTGCAAAGTAAAGGAAGGTTTAGTCAACAATTTCGTGGCCTTGACCTCTTGCGGCCACCTGCTTGCAACCAAAATAATCCGCGAAATTTGTCACCATGGTGCCTCGATAGAACATGTATAAATTGACTAGACTGACCAGTATATTGTAGATCCTAATCGTCCACTTCAGCTCAAACGGCTCCCTCGACTTCATCCATTTGGGTCCAAGAACGCGGACAAAGTAGAGATATGCGCTCACTATCAGTATAATAGGAATCGGGCCGCCGGACATGAGCGGATAGTTTGTGTGCACTCGCTGGTCGCCAATTTCGCGCCAGAATCCGTCCAACAGGTAAACTACTTGCTCCATTTCCTTTGCTCTATCTACTAGCCGTCAGCTATAAACTGACCGCTATTAGTTGTCGATGGCTGAATTGATCTGAGATGCCCGGTGCAGTTCTGCAAGGAGCAACAATGTCTTGATTAATCGACACTTGTTTGGCCTTCTTCAGGACATTTCTTCCCTTCACACATTCTCTTCCGGTCGACTGTTATCCGCAAGACTCATTGAGAGGGTCAAAGTTTGATTGTAATCGCAGAAATTAAGATCGAGCTCTCCTTCGATAAGCAAGTGTGGTTTCAATCTTCGACTTGTTATGGCAGCAACAACTTGGGCTACTTTGAGGCCTCTTTGTGTGAACTATTCTATTGAGCACAAAAGTAACAAAGAGAGCGACCAAAATGTCGTCAACACTAAGACATAGAATGAATTGCTGCGTCCATGCTTCCTTGGCCTTATAAAGTCTTCGATCTCGGTTCAGTAGACGCAATTTTTCTGAAAGACCTACCGCGATTTCGGAAACCTTCCATGATCTTAGCAGCCACTTTGCCAGACGAGGCCAGCGATACCAGTTTTTCAGTCCAAGTAGCATGTCGTGACTGATTGTTGCTCTTCGGGGCTCGAAGCTCACTTTTAGATGGAGAGATATTCGTTTCATTACAATCGGGCCGCAAAGTGTCGAGACTCTGTCCCCTAAATGTGCCCCACTCTCGGTCGCTGGCGAGCAATCCAAAGGGGCAAAGCTCGCTCGCATGGAGGTCCAGTTTTTGTTGGTTTCACTCAGGTTGCTGATTACCAACACCATCAACTCACGAGCTACGAGACCCGCGGATGCTTCCGACTGCAGGCCTTTTTTATCCTGCAAGGTGCAAAGAGTTTCGATCATGGACTGGCATGTCTCAGCGCTAAGCTCGCATGTGAGCTCATCATTGTGCAGCTCGTTTGCTGCCGAGTGGTAAAGGCGTTGCAACTTGCGATTCAGGCGAGCAGGTAATGCTCGCCTGAATCGCGAGTGGATCTTGACTGAAATCCAACTCCCGGCAAGCAGTGCTCGTCTTCGCTGCACCTGTTGCTTGCGAACTCGCTTTCTCTGCTTCTGCTTCCGCTGCTGATACTCGTCGTTTACGATTTGAAAGTCACCAGACTTCTTGTCGTCGCCAACTTCCTTGGTTGCCGAGCATGGCGGCACCCATATTCCAGCAAACAAGTAGGATCACAGTGTAGTATCCATGCTAATCGAACCGGGAGCATCGATTGGATCGAGAGGCTCTCACAACTCATTGCCGCTGCTTGGTTCCGCTCAAGCCTCTGGATTGTGAGCTTGAGCTTCCAGTAGGATGACGCTGGAGCCAGATTTTACCTCTCCGCTTGATGCCCATGTTATCGCCTCGAGGCCGAGAGTGCGAGGGCGCCGGCCTCTATCTTAGGGTCATCTGGTGCAGATATCGAAAGCTGAGGATACGAACACCATGAGCGGAGGACATTTTTTGAGGCTCTCTCAGATATGGAATGCTGCATGGACAACTGAGAGCGGAATGGTTGGTAGCAGAAACTAGGAGAAGCGTTGTGAGCAATTCAGCCCTTAATTTTATAACACGAACATATTTACAAGGGTCGACCATCGGCGACAAAAAAGCACGGTCGCCATTCTTGGCCGTACAAATCAGACTGGACGACTCTAGCTGAGATCTACGTACAGATGCTCGATCCTCGCTGATTTTGCGCCAGGTATGATGACTTTGCCGCGGCTGCTCTGTTGCCCCGTCTGCTCTGGTCCACCGTCGACCCCGACGCCTTTTCGCTCCCCTTCGCTTGCTCGGCTCTGCTCTTGGCCTTGACGTATGCATGGTAGTAGAAGTCACAGAAGAGAACGAAGAAGATAAAGTTGAAAGTGAAGCCGATGATTGCAAGCGCGGGCGGATACTCGCAACTCGAGAGCCCTTGAAAGGAGAAGTGGACCATCGAGAGGACGAACTGGATTATTTGAGCCTCAGTGAGGTGGCGCTTCCACCAGAGGTACTTCTTTGCGCTCTCGAAGGTGGCCAGGAAGTAGTAGCCGTACATGATTGTGTGGACGCCGACATTGAGGAAGGGGAAGAGGATTGAGCTTCCGCCTGGCGCAATCTTGAAGTAAACCCAAACGCAAACCGCGATGAATCCATGATGGAAGACGTGCAAGTTTGATGCTTGATTGTACTTTTTGCGTAAGATGAAGAAAACTGTGTCGAGGAGTTCGACCAGTTTTGTTGCAAAGTAAAGGAAGGCCAAGTTGACGAGCTCGTTGTCCTCGCGCGTTGTGCCCACTTGCTTGCAACCAAAGTAGTTGAGTCCAAATTTTGTTAGCGCCGCAACTCGATGGAAGGTGTACAGGTTGACTAAGGTCATTAAGATGTTGTAGATCCTAATCGTCCACTTCAGCTCAAACGGCTCCCTCGACTTCATCCATTTGGGTCCAAGAACGCGGACAAAGTAGAGATATGCGCTCACTATCAGTATAATAGGAATCGGGCCGCCGGACATGAGCGGATAGTTTGTGTGCACTCGCTGGTCGCCAATTTCGCGCCAGAATCCGTCCAACAGGTAAACTACTTGCTCCATTTCCTTTGCTCTATCTTCAGCCTTCAATGTTAAGTTTGTTGTTTTCAGCCCTCGAGTTGGCTTCCTTGTGCCGAAGAGGAGATCGATCTTCGCTCGGAAAAGAGTGGCCGCACTCAAGCCTTTTATCCTCACCTCTTCACCTAGATGGCTTGGCGCTTATTTTGCTGCTCATCTCGATTCTGGCAAAAACTTGAGCTTCATCTCAGTCTGGAGCGCGCTATTAGTTCCTGTTGACAGTTAACTTGTTGACTGTTTTAAATGGATGGGAATACGCGAATCAACGCAGCACTGGGGGGTCGAAATTTAGCGTGAATCCAGGAGCAGACGTGTCTGGTCTTTTTGGGTCCAAATTTCGCCTTCAAATTTGAGAGGCACGAAGTTTGGCAAGTTGGAGCGAAGCTGGTGGCGAGATCCAAGCGATCTGAGTGAGAAAGCATCCGAGGCTGAAGCTCGAGCTTTGGATGGAAGTGAAACGAGAGGCTCGCATTGGCTGGCCGGAGGGTTTGCGCGGAGAAAGTAGAGCCGAGAGGGCTCAATGTTTGGCCGCGTTCGCCCTCGAGCCGTTGCCCGCTTGTGGCCATAATAGCTTGGCCGCTTTGCGATGATCAAGTTCAACGAGATAAGCATAGCTGATGATCATGGAGAGAGAGCAAGAGCGGCCAAAGCGTGCATTTTGCACAATCATTATCTCCGCCCGGCCGGCCCGCAGCCAGGTGAGCTGGCCGGATCAACCTTTCATCTGGTCAACGCTTGGCGTCCAATGGTCAGGCGAGCGCGCGGACTGGCCGGCTGGCCCAAAGATGGCCAGCGCCGCCGAGCGCTGGCCAAGGTTGATGTGTCTGGCAGCGGACGGGCGACGGTGCGAGAGGGCCGGTGGCGTTTCGCTTAGTTTAGGGCAGCAACAAACTCGCTTGCCGGATGCGTGCGGGCGGAAAGACGCGCGGGTTGGCCAGGCGAGCAAGTGGAGGACCGACAACCTGTTGTTTTCTTCCTGCTCGCCGGCTTCAGCTCAAACTCGGCCACCGTTGGAAGTGAAAGTAGCCGGCAACTTAATGAACCAGCTATAACTTTCTCGCCAGCTCTGGCTCGTTGGCGTTGCCGTTGCATATAGCCATTACGCGCATGAGAGCAAGCGCGCCAGTCTCGCCGCCCTTCCCAGCCTGAACTCTCTCGCTATCTCCGCCGGCCACTCCGCTCACCTGGCCACCTGTGCCAACGTTCAACAGGCCGTCCATCTATAATTTAGTCCAATTCAGGGCTAGTCTCTGGGCGACGCGCAACTCAAGTTTAGGGGCAGAATTCGTGATGAGTTTCATTCAAATCAGGCGAAAGATGGACAGGCCGAGGGGGCAAAGTGGCGCCAAGGGCGAGTTCAAAAGCTCGAGGTTGGCTTTCCGTCGCTCGCGCGTCCGACGAGTTTAGATCGCGGCGGCCAGTTCGTCAGCCGGGCAGAGCCAGGGGAGAGTTGAGAGCGCGAGGGACGGGAGGTCCTCCTTCAGCAAGGCTAAAATAGCGACTGGCCATCGTGTGGCTCCATGGGACCAATCAAAGAGGTGTCCTCTTACGAGCGCTTCCCTGGTGAACCACAAGCAAGAGCTGACAACACAGTGGACTACTTGCATCTGGATGGGAAAGTCCACATGCGCTTGTGCAGCATGGCCGACGATTGATGGGCTCGAAGGAGTCGGATGGGCTTCGTGTCAACAAGGGATGAACATGGACGGCAACAGTGTGGAAAAGTAGTTGACGAGTTTATTGGTTGAGCAAATTTCTTTCAGTCAGCGAGATCAAGTTTTTGGAAATGCAACAAACACTTGGCACTTGAGCATTGGGTCCATTCAAATTAGCATATGGCTCATCTGTCTATCACATCGACTCCGCGCCCAGCTTCAAGTGGTCGAGGGTCGTTGACCCGCAGCGGAGTTGCCGCAAGAGGGACAGCAGTGGTTAGTTTGTCAGCTTGGACACGTTTTGATTGGCGCTCTCCAGGTATATGACCTGCTGGTGTGGGCAGTCGCTGTTTGAGCTCGCGAAGCTGGTCACCATTTGGTGGTTGGTGTGCAATTGGTCGGCAAAGGAGTCAACACTTTGCACCAGAGTGTGCGGAGACTCTTGGCTCACGGGCGACAGCTCCATCAGCATCACCAGATTGCCCTGGCCGTTGGCACTGTCGCCCATTTGCGGCTCCTGGTAGTGGGCAACCTTTTGTTGGGCCGCCCGATGGCTTAGGCTAAACTGCTCGGCCGTCTGCGCCCCGTAGGCCTGCTTCTTTCTGTTGGCCAACTGTTGCGAGGGACAGTTGTGGGCGTGGAGTTGGTTCAGGGAGAAGCTGGCGCTGTTTGTTTCGCCAGTTGGCGGCGACTCGTGCCCTGAATCGGCTGTATTGCCCGAATTGCTGCCCCCAGAATCACTACCCTTGCCCTGCGCAACCAGCGCGCTCGAGCTCGGCGCCTCCATTGACCTTGTCTGCTGCTGCTGTTTGTCTCGAAACATTTGCTCGCAAAGCTCCTCCTCGGCGTCCCTACTTTCAACGAGCGATGGCGATACGATGACTCGCCGACATGACCTGAGCTCCGTGTTTGCGCTCGAGCTCAATGGCGACCTGTCCACTGGATAGAGACAAGACTCGCCAGCCTGTCTCGCGCTCAGATCAAAGGCAACTCGCTGTCTAGTTCGAGCCTGAACTCCATTTTGGCCGCTCGAATGGTCGTGGGCGCATTCTGAGGAGGAGAAGCTGCTGTTGCAATGGGGGCCACTGTTTGTTTCCTGCAACATTGGACGCTGACTCTTGAAGGCCGACTCCTGGTGCTGAATGTAGATTCCCTGCTGCTCTAGTTGGGCCAGGTTCGTTATGAGTATGGGCTGGGCTTGTCGTTGTCCATGATCAATGCACGACGACGAGGACAACCTTCTATCGACACTTCCAGATTGCAGCTGGTTGGCCGCTCGCATTTGGAAGGAGCCACCATCGGCCAGGTAGATGGGCTGCTGCATCTGGCGCCGGTCTAGGCTGCCGAGCATGTGATGGTGCTGGTGCTGGTGCTGGTAGTGGTCCTGCTGCAACGGGTAGAGTCTGGCCAGTTCTGTTGCATCAAACTGGGCCAAGTTCATCGCCTCAAACAGAGAGCCATCGTTCTCGATGGAGTAAATCGTGTCCCTTTTGTCCGCTTCAGCTGGCTCAGACGCTTTCGCGTCGCCCTTCAACAGCATTGAGGCTGCCCGCTGGCCAGACGGCGAAGCCCGCAAACGATCCAAGTTGTCCGCTTGAAACTCGAAATACTCGTCGGGCGTTTGCACGTACTGTTTGGCTCGTTCGCCTGAGGATCCTTTCGAGTCTTCGCTCGATTGGCTCTCGTTTGTTTTGAGCAACTGGCTCTCGGTTGTTGCATTTTGAGGGGCCGATTTGCGCGCTCCAATCAGGTGAACAAATAGGTTGCTCGCCCAGAGAATAAGCAGGGCAAGTGCGGCGAGTGTTGTGATTGCGGCCGGAATTATAAGTAGAGGCTTCTGCTTTACATAGCCAACTGCAAGATCCTTGTAAACTCCCAATTGTTGCACCCTGTCCGTCAGATTGAACGCGCCACTCTTGCCAGCCAACCGGCTTACAATTGACTCAAAGCGGCCGCCTTCAAGTAGACTGGCCGCCTCCTCGGTTTGATCTCGCGGTTGCTGGTCGTTAGTGTTGCTTGTTGATTGTTGCTGCTCGGCTAGGCTCGTCTCCGAGCTGAAGGCCGAGTTTTGGCGCTCGACACGATCATCGTGTCGCCGGTCATTGGAATTGCGCGTTCCGCCAGCAACCAGATTTGCGGCCAGCATGGCCGATCTCGAGAAGGGCTCCTCGCGTAAGGTTTCGCCCTTCACAACGAGCCAATCGCGCGTTTTGTTTGCAAGATTTTGGCCAAACAAGAGGAGCTTGTATTTGCTCTGTGATTCTAAATTTGGAACAGAGAAAGTGAAGGAATCGGCCAATCGTATGGAGGCATCCTCGATGGGACGGCCGGCTGTGGCTGTTGTTGATGTTGATGGGCCAAGTCTTAGTGGCTGAAATGTGGCCTCGCTCGATCGGCCATCCAAGGCCGAGCTATGGTCGCCATTGGGAGTTGATTCGAGGAAACGATTGGCGGCGTCGCTGTTATTGTTGCCATTTATTTGCCTCGTCATCACATAGTAGACGCTCCTTGGATTTGAACTAAACAGTCCGTTCTCCTCCACAATGGACTTGATGTTTGCAAGCTGCTGGCTTGAGCCGACGACAACATAAGCAATCAGCTCGTAATTGTTTTGGCCCGACGAGACAGAGTTTTGGGGCCCAATTTCGTCCCTCTGCTCGTCGCTTGTTTTGCTAAGCTTGTAAAGTTCAGCTAGGATCCAATTTGGGGGAAAGACAAGTCTGAGTGTTGGATTCAATTGGAGGGAGTTGGTTTGGTCATTTTGGTTGTGCGACTGATGCCTTATTGCCTCCAAGTCCAACCAGCCGCTCAGTCCCGAGGCAGAGCTCGTTGTTGATCTGGATTCCTGTTTTGTTTCCTGATTATTGATCAGCTCAAACTCTTCGCTTTTTAAATGCTCGTTTCGTTGGCAAGCAATTTGCAAGCTGGTTGAGCTCGAGTTTGCCAACGAGCAAGTATGACGAAGACTGGGACTCTTGGCCTTTGTTACCTGAAACAGGCACGGCCTCTGCTGGAGTCCAATCTCGTTCTTGGCCTTGCACTTCAAAAGTCCAAATCCGTTCTCATTCTTGATCCTCAGCTTTAGTCTGGAGCTTTTGAGCACGAAAATGGGGCGAGCGAAAATGGTTAGCCTTCAAGTTGTTTCCATCGATTGTTGCGAGCAAACTGAAACAAGAGGGCGCAAACTCACCTGGACTCGTCCACTTGCTCGTCCAAGCCGGCGTCTCTGCTCAGCCAGTTGGTCAGGTTTCGCTCGCTTGGGGCTAGAAACCAGGAGAAATGGACAGATTGGGATGGGTTTGCGAGAACGCCGCAATCGAGAGCCACTGTTTGGCCCACAGTTGCTTCAAATACCAGACTGTTCGCGTTTTAGTTACATTTGGGGCAAATTCAGCGAGTTAGTCTCACCGCCTCCTGCTGTTGTTGCTTTTAGAAATTCAAATGGAACTTACATGTCGTCAGTGGAACAGACTGGCGCATGACGGATCATCAACTCCATCGGCCTGCTCGAGTTTGATCCATACTGGTTGCTCGCCTCGCAAGTGTAGGCGCCCGACTGGAGGCGCGACACCTTTCTCAGCACAAGCGATTGGTTGTTCATGACAATCATGTTCGAGTTCAACTGCAGTGGCCGGCCATTCAAGCGCCAGAGTATTGGCTTGAGCGGGCGCGGATTTGCGTCCATGATGCAGGTTAGATAGATGTCGTTGCCCTCCTGCAACTGCAGCTGTCCCGCTAGCTCGGCTCCGTCCGCTTGGCCGTCGGAGGACTCTGGCTGCGAGTGGCCGCCTCGCAATTGGCTGCCAGCCGGCGAGCCGAGCCCGCCGATCGGCTGCTCGAGCCTGATGCTGAGCTGGGGCGGATCTATCGGCGGTTGCGTTGGCGGCCATTTGCATGTTGCCGCGGCCAGGGGGGGGGGCGGTTTGCGCGCGAGGCGAGTAAGTGGCGGTTAGAGGGTGAATCATCTCGGGTGTTTGATTAATGACTTTAAAGTGAGCAAACCTGGCGCGCGAAAGTGTCGCCCGCAAGTTTAAAGTTGCTCGGCAGCGCGCGAGCTAGGCGGCCTCATATCGAGCACATCAAGTTGGACAGGCTTGCGGTCTAGTGAGTTCAAGTTACTCTCCAAAGCCATCGATCAAAATCACCATAACTAACTGAGCGCCGCCTAAACTAGCTCAAGCCTCCCTCGCGCGACCAATCCAAGCGCTAGATTGCCTCAGATTAAACGCGCCCGGCCTCGTCTATCTCGAGATTGGCCGCGCCAGCAAGGTGAGGGCGAGGCTGGAGGCAAAGGTAGAGGTTTGGGCGGGAATTAAGCCACTTACAGTGAACATCCAACTTTATAGTCTGGTGGAGGGCGGCGGACGAGTGCGCGATGCGAGGATTTTCGGCGACGCAGCTTAGGCTTTGCTGGTTGAAGGTTCGCTGGAGGCTCAGCGTGAGCCGCGACGAGGTTTGCTGCTGATCAACTGGGGCCAGGTTTGGGCGAGAGAGGTCAGAGGTTGTTGGTTTTGGTTGGGCGGCCGAGAGGAGGTTTGGTTGGCGCGAGCACTCACTGTTCATGGGGGGCTCGTGGCGAATGCCCAGGAAGAGCCAGTGGATTGTTGCCTGCGGCCGCGAGCCATGGGTGACGCACTCGAAGGTGGCCGCTTGGCCAACAACAAGCGGCTCCTGGACTAGCTGTCGCAGCGAAACCTCTTGCGGTTTAACTGGTGAATCATCGGGTTCAATGTTAGTCTTTCGGGCGTGTTTGCGGAATAATTGAATTAGCTAAGCAGAGTGATACCCACGATTCAGGTCGAGCGTTATGGATGTTTGCATTGGACTTGTGAGATTGTTGTTGCTTGCTTGACAGGTAAAAATGGATAACAGATGGTTTTTGCTGAGGGACGGAATTTTTAACTCATTGGTTGTTCCTGTTTGCAGAGTGTTTGAAAGGAGCCCCTCTAGCGGGTTAGTTTGTTATAAGTTGAGGACTTGCGAGCAAAGGTGAGAGCTAAGGTAAACTAACCCTCCTTGTTAACGTGCTGATAGGTGTCGTCGATCACATTGTAGTCGCGGCGCCAGCTTATTCGAGGCCGAGGCTTCCCGCCGGTGGCCAAACAAACGAGGGTTAGCTCGCTGCCCTCGTTGAAGGGCCCAATGAGTCCCTCGAGCTTTTGCTGAGGCTTTTGCGGCGTAACAATGCGCACCTCATCGGGCAGAACGACAACCCTGAGCGAGATGATCGTGTTCACCGTGCGGCCGCGCTTGAAGTCAACCCTGCACCTGTAATCGCCTTCGTCCTCCTGTTTGACTGGCTCCAGCTGCAGTTGGGCCGGTTTGCTTTTCATGTTGAAAATTGTGCGACCTAAAGGATGAAGATAACACAAAAGTTAATACAAAGGCGCAAAATCTGCCACCTCCAACGCTTGTAGCTGGCACTCACTCGCATAGGCTTCATCAAGGGTTACTTTTGCCTTATCCAACGTGCTCGCTGCCGCCGAGTTTATAATTTTCGAGATAGATTTTCAGGGGAGAAGTTTTGGAGTTAGTTTTGGCTGTCAGTGGGGAACCAGTTGGCCTGCTGATCGAGTCGCATCCGGCGTCGCATCTGTTCGGCTCGTTATGCGAGCGCCCACTAAGCGGCCCATTCAATTTCAGGCACTCTCACTTGCGCGCAACATCTGCCGCCTCTTGGACCAACTTGGCCGCCAAACTTTGGCTCCAAATTTTGTGGCAAATTGGGGCAAAATTCAAAACTGAACGAGCAAATTCGGGGCAAATGTGATGATAACTTACCTTTGCGGGCGTCAATGGTGTAAATGGGCGCCAAAGAGTCGTCCTTGTACCACAAAATAAGCGCCACCGAATCGTCCGGGCTAGCGGGACTAATATCACAGGCAAGACTCACTTTGCCGTTAATCACTGCCGAGTTCAACATGGAGGCTGCAGTTCGTTTGTCCGATTGTATTTCGGTGCGTCGTACAAGTGCACGATTCCGGATTGGCGCCAGTTTCAATTTGTCCAAGCGCAGTCGGCGTCGAGGGGGCAGAGATGTGATTGATTAGCGTCTTGTTGTTATTGCTGCCACTGCTGCAGCTGCTGCCGAAGATGTCGATAGTCTCTCTCTCTCTCTCTCTCTCTCTCTCTCCTTATCTAGATGCTTGGTTATAAATCGGGCCGATCTTGCAACTCGAATGGGCACAGAGGCCGGCGCTAGGAGTCATGGCCGAGATTGCACTGCCACGAGCGGAAGAGATGATTTATGTACAATGAAGCCGGCTAGACGCGCAGAGAGATCGAGTCTAGCTGGCCAATGCGTCACTGGGATTCAGCTAGGCGCCGTCTAACAAGCTCGTAAGTGGCCAGTGTCTGTGGGAGGCCGAGCGCTCGAGTTCTAGTTCGGGAACAATTTTTCACACACAAAGGCAGGCTGCCCGTCCGTGTTGGCGAGCGGGGCGGCCAGTTTGTCTGCGGCGCAAAACTGTGGAGCTCGCCTCTGGCCGCCGAGCGGGCCGAGCTAATAGCTGCCAGCTCTGACGAGAAGCAAACGACTCGAGCGAAATGTAACATTAATTTTAATCGGAAAACATTTAAATCGAGCGCGCGAGCGGCCAGTCGAGAGGAGCGCAGGCGCAGGCGCGAGCCGAGCAAGCAAGAGCGCGAGTGAAAGCGAAAGCGAAAGCCTCCAACTTTGTTGGCCTCAACATGGATTCAATCTATCAATGGAACCAATTAAAGACCCGCCGCCCGCTCGTTGGCCACGAGGCGCGCCTAGCGCACTTTGCGCACTTGGTCCGCTAGGCGCGCCGCTGGCCGCGCGTCGCTGGGGGCGAAAAGGATCGCCGCTGGACGGCATTGTGTCGTCGGCGTTTGCGTTGGCGTTTGCGCCAAGACTGGTGTCAGCGGCGGCGGCGGCAGAAAAATGAACAAGATAATGGACAGGAGTATTGACACACCAGCTTGGAGCGCTGTTTGCAGCTGGCCAGCAAATTGAAACTCGGCATCAATTTTGCCTCGAGGCCTCTTTGTCGGTGGACAAGCCACCTTTGTGCCTGCGAGGCCTGGGCCGCTCTAACGCTCGAGGGGCCGGATAAGTCTTTGTTGTGCCTCGGCCAAATGGGCCGAGCAGGCAAAAGGTTGCTTATCTCAACTCTGGCCAGCCCTCAACTCGAGACAGCTCGCCCGGCGTCCAGAGTGGCCAGCTAGAGTCTGTTTGGCGCAGCAAGCTGCTTCCAGCGCCAAACAGATGTCCCCCTCGCCTGAAATATAAATCAATTCAATCGGAATGATGATGTCGATAATCAGGTTACCTGGCGCGAGCGGGTGCCTTTGTGCGTTTGACTGCCTTGGCGCGCACCAGAGGCGCCGAGTCTGTTGCGTTTTGCGCGGCTGGCTGGCCGGCCGGCCGGCAGTTGGCAATCGATTGATTAATTGTGAGGTCACACAATACGGCCTTTGTGTGTCGGTGGGCCAAAAGTGGGGCCACCCAGCCAGGTGGTTGCTGAGCAAACAGGGGCGAGCGCACGACTGATTGCGGGGCCAGCAGGCATCATTAACAAGAGGCCTCGTTTTGCTCCACCTGAATAGTCTTTGTTTGTCCGCTCCGTCCGCTTGAGCCGAGTTGAGCTGAGCTGAGCCGAGCAGAGTCGAGCTAAAACGGAAGAGAGAGCAACAATGAGAGTTTCAGAGGCGAGCACAACATCTGCTGAGGTAATGACTGCGCATTATATCGGCAGCTAGGCCTGCAATGGCGCTGGCTTGGCCCATTATCTGTTCGAGATCTTGCGCTTGAGCGCCGCCCATTGGCTTTCCGCCGGCGAGCTCGCCTATCGGACGAGCGGAGCGCGAGAGGCCAGCAATGAGGAGGAGATGTTTCCACTCTTAACTGGCTCCAATCTGGGCCTCTCAGGGCGCCGGGCGGCAAGCAAAGGCGAGCGGGGCAGCGCAACTCGGAGGGCGCCTTGCAAGTGAGCGGCGCCTTTTCTGTTTGAATTTGGCGCCAAAGCAAAGCTCACCTGGCCGAACAAAGGGGAGAGGAGGAAATGGAAGCAATAGCGGCGGCGACAAGCGAGCGGGCAGATGCAAATCTGTTTGCCATTTTAGACCTCCAACCATCAAGATTGCCTTGCTCGCGGCCATAAAATAACAAGGGCGCAAACTTCATGCCAACAAGCGAGCGCAACTTATCTCCTCGCTAGCAAAACATGCTCCAGGTAGAAATCTAAATTTGCCTCGGGGCTAAATTTGCGCCAAACTGCACCAAACTGGCGCCGCCCCTTCCAGCCGCCTCCACGCAAAGGCGCTCGCTGGAAGCAAGTTGGTCGCGAACGACCCTATGCGCGCGTTGCTCGCGCCGCAAAAGCCGCCGCCGGCTGACACAAGAGCTCAATTGGAGCGCAACTATAAAGTCGCTCAATTAAAGGCCACTAACGAGGAACTTGGGTCCCTTTGATCGGCCGAATTCGTCCTCCCCCTAAAAGCGGACAACTCATCAATCTTGCGCCAGAGGAGGGCGAAGATAAACGGGCGCGTTCGAGTTGCTTGCTTGCTCGCCGGCCGGCCAGCCAGCTAATATTGATCGCTAACGAATTCGTCTCCCCCCTCTGGCCGAGCGGAAGTGGAGGCGGCCGGCCAGGTACAAGATAATTGCATTAATATTTAGGGCTCGTGCGGCGCCCTTATAGGCGGCCGGCTCGGGCACGAACTCGGCAGATCATTGATAAGGCGGCGGCGGCGGCGGCTCAGGCAGAGTGGGGCAAACCAAACAAGGGCGCCGTCGCTCGTGACTTACGAGCGGCTCTGCCTCTCCGCTTGGGCCCACCTGAGAGGGGCTCCGCTCGTCGTCGCGCTCCCGGCTGCCATTTGCGGACTCCAAAAGAGTTGACAAGACTCGAGTGCGCCGAGCCCCTTCGGACGGCCCACTTTGGGGCTTGTTGTTGTTGGCGGCGGCGGCGGCTGACGAAAATTAGTGTTGATTTTCATGCTCTCAGGGCAGGGGCGCCTCCCAAGGCGAGCGGGCGCCCAACGCGCGCGCACCTCCTCCAGGCTAGGCAGTCGTGTTATGGAAAAATCTTGTAAACTCAAAGCCCGAGCTCGCGCGAGACGCGCAAGTTGTGGCTTTTTGGGAGGCCGCAAGTAATGCATTTGCGAGATGGAGCTGTTAGCGCGCCGCCTGCGCGACACTTGTTTTGGTTTGGGGCCGACGCGCGCCGGCCAGGTGCGGCAGGCGGCGGCGGCGGGCGAGAGGGACGGGCGGTCGTTATTGATTAGCGCTTGACTGATCATGGGAACCATTAATATTCAGGGCTTCGCCCGTTCAGCTGCTCGTGACACTGGGCCGGCGCTGCTCGAGCCAAGGGGCGGCCGAGGGCGCCGCCGGTGGTGCACAAATTTTCATGACTAATGATTTATGGGCGAGCGGAGGGGTTTGCTTTAAACTGGTTTGCTCGGCGCGCTCGTTTGCGGCTGCGGCAGCGCCAGCTCAGCCCGTCGAGCAGGTTGAACGGGCGACATGGGCGCCTGATTCGGGCGCGCAAAGGTTGGCGCAACCGGCGACGGGATTAGCGCGAGCTCGCTGCGACTAACTCGGTTGCGCGCCACTGGAGCGGCTTGGCTGGCGCAACGGCGATGAGCAATGGGAATATTGACGAGCCTCTCCCAGCCAAACTTGGTCCAACTTCGCCAAAACTGGACGCGACAAGACTCGGCTGAGCGAGAGTGGATAGAAAAATGCAAATTGAGTTTAGCCTTTTAAGCTGCAACTTGCTGATCCAAATCGGAAGGAAGCGCCAACTGGGCGAGGCGCAAGTTGATTTACTTAACTCTTCATTTGGCTCCCCCTGTTTGTCCGTCTGTCTCCCCTTTTTTGGGGGGGGGGAAAGGAGCCCGGCCGAGCGAGAGCGCCGCCGCGAGCAACGGCAATGGGCGCAAGCTGCAATCAAATCCCCCCAAAATGGAGCGCCCGAAAAGATTGATCGCCCAGTGTGGCGCCCGCTAGTCCAAAGGGGGGCCAAAGGGGGAGCCTCGCTCAGCGCTCCAATGGGCCCGCGAGCAGTTGGGGCTAATCGCGGGCCGCACGGGCCGGCCTGCGCGCACAGCCGCGCGGGCGTGGCGGGAAAGGCCCGACGAGCAATGGGAGCGCTCGGCCAGGTTAAATGGGCGGCCCTTTCTTTCTCTCTCTCTCTGCGCTGAAAGCCGGCCAGCCCAGTTCAGTTGGCCAACTCGGAGCGGATTATCGCGCGACGCTCGCAAGCTCAAGCTCGCGCTTTCTGTCTGAGGCCGGAAACAATGGTATTAATTATTCCGTCATCGATCATCGGCGGCCGGGCCGGCCAAGGCGAGGCTGCCCCTAGGTGCGAGCGCGGCCGGCTTCCGTGTAAAATTCAATCGCTCTGCTGGCCGAGGGGTCACTCGCACGCTCGTTGGGCCGAGCGATGGGCGATAATCAATCAAGGGCTCAAGACAGCCACTTGTTTCATGCGCTCGCAGCGAAGGGATGAGGGCTCAGAGGGTGGAGAGCCGGCGAGGTTTTGGCCGAGATTAAAAGCTCCCGTTTGCGTGCTCGCCACTCGCTCGCCGCCCAGTTAATCGCGCAGCCTCGCCCAGCAACCCTCTCTGGCGGCCCCTCGTTTCCGGTTGGCAGTGCAGAGGCAAGTCCAGGCAGGGAGATTTTATCGCTCGGGCGCCGGCGCCCGAGAGAGAGAGAGAGAGGTCCTGTCCGCGCAAAATATGCGCCCAAACCAGACCGGCCCAAACCATTGATTACGCAAGACGCGCCCATGGCAGCGGGACAAAGTGGGCCCCGCTTTTGGGCGCCTCTGCCAGTGGCGGGCCAACCAAAAACAAAGGGTAATGATATGTGGGATATATTTTCTCGATTAGATCTCGCCGATCGGCTTGGCCAATGATCTGCTTGGCCGGCTTCGAGCGGAAGGGCGCATTTTGCTGCAACTCGGCCCAGAGCAAGCGGCTTCCGCTTTGGGCGCGCAAAACACTTGCTGCTCGATTTAGAGCCGCGACGCTAGAGGGCCGCTCGCTTCGAGTTGAGAAGCGCGCGCGGGGGGGGGGAAGTGAGCTTATTTTGGGGGCGACGGACACACAATTGATGGAATGAAAGTCGACTATTATCTTTTTTGATGCCCTTGGCCGGCGCGCGCTAGAGGTTGCATTAAATTTCCTCCGCTCTAAGCGCCACGCTGGCCGAGCAAAGGCAATATAAATACTAATGGCATCTTAATGGCCCCTTCCATGGTTGATTTTAATTATTCTGGTTGCGAGCGCGCAAAATGCGCTAGGCGCTGCAGTGTCGTGCGATCGCCAATTGGCGGCGCCCTTGGCGCCTCTGTGCGCGAGTAAATTTGATCGAAATTTTTGATTTTGGCGCGCGAGGAAAGAGTTGGGTTAAGTTGCGGCGCAGAGAGGCGGGAGCGGCCGAGCGCAGGGGCAGCGCCAATGGGCCATCAGCGCGCATTTACGGGCCTCCAGTTGGCCTGAAACTGAACTAAACCAGAGGCCGAGTTTTAGTTAAATTAAAGACGGAAGCGGCAAGCTAATCGGCCGGCGCTCGCAAGGGCCGATCAATCATGCGCGCAGCCCCCGGCGGAAGTGGCCGCCGCCGCCGCCGCCAGGTTGATCGGCGCCGCCTTAATTGACTTTGGCCGGCGGTGTATAAATATGCACGCGCTGCTCGCTGACCTTGGAAGCGCGAGAGCTCGCAACTGTCTCGCTCTGGGGCGCAAGAGGCCGCGAGGCTGGGCCGGATTAGTGGCGGCTCGCAAGCAACCAGCTGGCTCGAGGCCGAACCAAAACGGGCGGCCGCGCGACACCTGAAATTCAGCCGCCTGAAGCCCAAACTCGGACACTAATCAGAGGCACTGGCCGCAGCCGCTGCACGCAATTGATTTGCTCCAATTGGAGGCTCGCGCACCGAATTCGCTTGGCCCGGCCGCCGGAAGCGAGGCCAAGCGAATTAATGAATTTCCCCTCGGCCATGGCGGCGATGAAGCCGGCCGAGGCCGTTGGCTTCCATCCGCTTCCACGCTCCCCCCCCCCTTCGCGCTCGAGCGCCTCCTGTTTGCAGAGCAAACAGGCAGACTAAATTGGCAAACGGGCAACCCGATATTCATTTGATATTTGTCACAAATTATTTATGGCCGCAACTTGTTTAATTGATGATTTGCTGCCCCAAACTCGGGCGCGGCCCTTTCAGGCGAGGGGCGGCTCCTTCCGCTTGTTTGCGGCGAGCAGCGTCTGTTTGATCCGCTTCCACTCGGCGCCGCGGGAAGGCCAACAGAGTCAAGTCGCCTCGCCTGCCGCTCACCGTCGCAAGCAACACTCTTGCACGTAATTGGGGCCCCTCTTGGCCGGCGTAAGGCGACAACAATCGAATTGAATATATAATATGCTCGCGCGCCCAGCCCAATATTAGCCCAGCCGGGAGGGCCGCCCACTTCCGGCGCCACGCAAAACCCAAGGAGGGCCACTCGAGAGGGGAGGCGCCGATTTGGGTGCGACAGTTGGGCGGCGCGGCGCGGCGCTAATCCAATTTGTCGGATTGCATTAGGCCGCGCTGGTCCCCCTTCTCTGAGGCCGCCGAGTGAATTGGCTGCCAGAGGCTCTGCTCGCCGAGCGTTAGGGCCCAAAAACAAACAGGTTAGGATCAGTGTCCGCGCCTGGATGACATCCATCGGTGTGCGTCATTGCTGCGCGCGAGTTTGCAGAAATTAGTGCGCAATATCCATGCCAAATTCGCCACCAAAGGCGCACTAATTTCTGAAAACATGCCTCGAGAACACTGACTCACGCGCGGCCATCAGGGTTGGCCGACGAATTAGCGGCTTGGACGCGCACAACAATTATAACTCGCAGGTGCCGCGCGCCCGGCTTGACGCTGGCCGGAAGCGGCGCGATCACGTCCGCCGCCAAGATTGGGCTTTGATTTGGGGGCCAGGTGTTGTTGGGGGCGGATGTGCGCGCGCAAGCCAGTAATGGTGGCCACTTTCTAATGGTCGGCCCAAGTTGCGCTCGCCACTGAGCTCGCAGGTCTTGCCGGCCGGGCGCAACTGGAGCGGCCTTAGGAGCCATCATCATCATCACCATAATGGTGATAATCTTTGCAACCCAACTGCGGGTTATGATGGCCGGCCGCCCTGGCCGACGGGGCAACTTTTTGAGCTGGCTTGGCGAGCGGGAGCGGAAGTTTGCGCAAAGTAGCGCCCGAGTGCAGCTTGGCGGGGCCAATTCGACGTGACATGCGATTAACACGGCCGCTCTAGTTGGCTGGCCCGTTGTTTTTGGAACCGGACGAGAGTTGTCAGCGGCGCTGGCCGGCTGGCTGGCTCGGCCAGTCCAGGCGCTCGCTTGATCGATCGGCCGCCGCCGCCGGTGCCGCCCACTTCCGGCCGCCGAGCTGGAACGCTTCCAGCGAAACGGAGGCGCTCAGGTGGCGGCGGCGGCGGCGGCGGCTCCATTGGGCGCAGATTGGCCGGCTTCTGTTGGCTCGGTTTGCGAGCAAATTTGCGCCCTGTTGGCCAGCGCGATGGCCGCTGGCCGGCGCACTTTTGAGCCGCGCGGCGCCCCCCAGTTATCCCAACTGTCGCCGGCCTCGCGCAAGGGGGCGGCGCAAGCGAGGGGCGACTGGAGACAGGCATTGGCGCAAGTGGCGATTGAGTGGCCGATTTGCGCCCGCTTTGCCGGCCTCCCCTTCCGCCGCTCGCCCTCAATGGGGGGTGGCCGAGTTTGATCAATGGCGGCCAGCGCGCTCGCAATTGGGAAACAATGAATCCTTTGGAGCCTCTGGCTTGTGAGCGGCGCTCGCAAGTCCATTTGGCGAGCAAATGGCCGACTCGGGCGCCAACCTGGCAGGCGGGCGGCTCTTGGGGTCGCCGGCGCCGGCGCCACTGTCGCTGTTGCTGTCGCCGTCGCCGTCGCCGTCGCTGTCACTGGCGCCGCTCCAAGTGGAGCAAAGTGGGCCAGCGGCTCCATCCGGTCAGCGGCTCTGCTGGCGGCGGGCGCGCTTATTGCGTCCGCTCTTGATTGAATGGATGCTTTCAATTAACATGCCCGCCGACTGTGGCGCCGACTTCAAGTGGGCGGCCAGAGGGGAAGCGGAAGCAAACTCTGTCTGCGCTGGTTGGCGGCGGCGGCGCGAACAGCAGCGCCGCCAACCAGCGCAAGGGAGGAGATAAGGCAATGGGGGGAGTTGGCTCATTTCCGCGCCAATGATTCAGAGTTGCATTGATTCTCGCTTCTGGCGGCGGCGCCAAATGTGAAAACAAGTGTGTTTGCTCTCGGCGCCGCCAGCAACAACAATGGCCGCTCGGTGGATTATTTTTGGCCCCCGAAAGTCCGGCAGAGTTTGGTGACAAATCAAATTTGGAGCAGAGCGGCCGGCGAGCCAAGTGGGGCGGCTTGAGTTGAGTGGAAGTGCGCGCGAGCCCTTTGAAAGTTTGCCAAGCCAATACAGTTGGCGGCCGGTACAAAATTTGGCCCAAACACCAGCTGACTCGAGCCGAGCAGAGCAGAGCAGAGCCGAGTCAAGGAGGGCAAAGTCGAGCTAACGATCGGGCGCGAGCAAAGTGTCAGTAATGCAATGTAATGATTATTACATCCTGTTTGCTTAGTCCGAGTGGAAGAGAAAACGCGAGCTCATTAGTTTGGTCAACATGAGGCCGCCGGCCAAAAGAGTTGGTCTCAATTTCGCAGCCGAGAGATGATAATTTCTCGCCCCTTGCAGCCGGCGAGCGCGCAAACCTGCCCGCCGCAAGCGCAAAGCCTTCTGGCCGGCCGGCCGGCTAATTGGAAGTCCGCCACTAAAAGCTGGCGCCGGCCCACTTCCGGCCGCAACAAGCGCCAGCCAATCAGCGGGGCGGCCGGAAGCGGTACCTGCGGTCCGCCGGCGAGCGCGCTGAAATCAGGGGCGGACTTTCTACTCACCGAATGGTTTCTCATTGTTTGCCGGCTCCAGGTTTGCGCCGGGCCGCTGCTGCTGCTGCTGCTGCTGCTGTCCTGCACTTGAATGGGTTGCTGGCCCAGTTTGCGGACAGACAGGCGCTGGCGCCCAGAGAAGCAGGAGGAGCGCAATCAGCGCCCAAACCTCCGCCCGGCCGCCTCCACTTCCACTTCCGCCGCCGCCGCCGCCACTGCAACATCCGCGGGCGGCGGCCATCCTCTTCTCGCAGCTAACTCCCAGCTCCTCCCTCTCGCCTCTCGCGCTTCAAAGTGTCCGAGCGCCGGCGCTCATCTCAGGCAACCGCAACCAGCTTCACTCGAGCAGCTAGCTCTCGCTTCCGCCCTCTCTCAGTCCAACTGAGCCAGCTTGCCTCACTAACCCGAACAACCGCTCCTATTGGCTCGCTTGCAAACTTTAGCCGCGCTTCAGTGGCGCTCGTAGGTGATGCGCTAAAACTTGAAATTGGAGCTCAACGAGAACTTGATTGGCGAAAGCTGGCCACCTAAATGAGTGGCCGCCAACTGAAAGCCGCCTCTTCGGCCCCATCAGCCGAGCAGAGGTTGGCCAGCGCGCATGACCACTTTGAGTGGCCGCGCCCTGGCCCCATTAGAGCACACTGGCGCCCTCTCTGGCCGCACCGTCAAAGCTGGCTCCACCGGTGGAGTCAGGCTTGCAAACGACATCTCGTGGGCGCCATCAAAAGGCTTCTCGCCAAGCTAAGTCACCGCCATCTGTGGGCCTCATTCGGATATCTAAACAACGACTCATATTGGCCCCAATCAAGGCGACCTTTCTCGCTATCTCGCTCACCAAATAAACTTCTGCCAAGAGGGTCGCCTAGTTCCATGCTAGCAACTTACGTGTTTTCTTGGATAACAATCTTTGCTTTGCCAAGGAGAACGCTCGTCCTGGAGCAAAGTTTTGCCCACCCTCGCCAAAGCCCAGCTCGTCGCCCTCTCCAATGGGCTCGTTTCTCCTGTATCTAGACGCACTAGATGTCGCCAGCTGTCCTCGCATTGTTTGGCCGCCTAGAAGGGTTTTAGGGGGGGGGTAAAAACATGCAATGGGGTTAGTATTCTCGCTGCAACCAGATGGCGCCACTGGCATGCATTTTCAAGTGCAACAAAATTGACCTCAGGTGTTGGCGGGCCAAAATCCAAGCTCGCGCGCTCTTGCGAAGGGGCCAAGTTGCAATAACACCGACTTGACGCTAAATATGCAAATTTCTCGAGGCACCTGCCGGACTCTCGCGGCCGCCCCTTGGGCCCGCAAAGAGGCTCCGAAATTGAATTATCTAACGCCGGCGGCCAGTGCGCCGCCGGCAGACAACTCATGAACATTTACAAAGGTGAATGGAGGGGCAAAGATTAAGAGGGTTGCGGGCCGAGTTGGCGCTTGTCTCTCCTCTTGCTTCCAACTCTTGTGCACCTGCAAAACTGCGTCCGAAATTCAGCTTTGGATGCAAACTTTAAAGCGAAATTCTAATGACTTTAGCCGAGTTGCTATTCCCATTCTGGGCAGAGCGCGTAGAGGAGTAGCAAGGGAAAGATAACTCTATTTAATGCGCACCAACGAGGCTTGCTGTCCAGCGATGACAGCTGTAATTGTTGTTAGAATCAAATTGTATTGTGTCCGCGAGTTGCCCGGCAAAGTTGGCCAGCTTTGTCGCGGCAAATTTGGCCGCCAGTAACACGAGAAGTCGCCTGTTTATGGGCCACTTCAACTAAGACGGACAATGGGCGAGCAGTGGTGGCTTTCGAGTGGTGGTTTTAGCGGCAAGGCGAGTGGAGCCGAGAAGCCACCCACTAGGACAGATCCAATTGCAGAAGCCAATGATTCATGCCGCCTGTCAGTGGGGCCGATTTTAGGCCGATGATGCGCGTCCGAGTTTGCGTCTTCACGGTGGCCAATTGTTGAAAACAAGACCCACTCTTTGGAGCACCTAAGCCGCGCTCATTGGCCACTTCAAGCCGGCGACCAGTTTCAAATCTGGCGCCGCCGCCAATCTAACGCCTGTCACACTCTTTGGCCAGCCAAATTGATGCGCACTGTGAGAGCCGCTCGAGTGGGCGCCACCGGCGGCGGCGGCCCATTAATCATCGCCAGACGAGGAGCCGTTTTGGAGCCTAGAGCCTGCGAGTCAGTTGCAGCCAGGGCGGCTTGGCGGCGGCGGCGGCGCAATAATGGAACTAATTGATGCAGGCAGGCAAAAGTGTGCTCCAATTTGCCCGCTTGCCACTCAATCTGAGGCGGCGGCTTTTTAATTGCAACCGCCGGTGGCATGTTGAACAATGGCGCTCAACAATGGGCCCAGTTGGCACTTTTATTGCCCCGGCCAAGTGGGTTTGGCGGAGGGAGAGAGAGAGGCGCCGGTGGGGAGCCAGCAGGAAGTTGGCGCCGCAACCAGCAGAGGCCCCGAGCCAGACCACAAAACCCGGCGCGCGCCAGTGGGCAGGGCGGGCGCTTTATGGGAGCTTGCGGGCGGGTCTGGCGAGCGCGGCTTATCTGGGGCGCCCAAAAGCAGGGCCTAATCCAGTGGCAGAGATCGAGATAGGAAGGCGCGCCAATCAAATCGCATGGGGCCGCCGGTGCCGCCAATCTCATCCCAAAAGGCTCCTCTCACATCCCAAACCGGCGTATCAAGCGGCCAGCGCGGCCGATTAAATGGATCGATCGGAGCGAACAAAGCGGCCGCTTTTTCGGGCCGCCCAAAAACTGGCCCCCAGAAGGGGCGGCTGCAAAGTAAATGGAGTGAAAGCGAGTTGAACTGACTCGAGCCGCCGGCCGGCCGGCCAGCCAGCCAAAGCGGGCGGCAATTAAGACCTCCTTGCGCGCCGCTCTCGCCCCAGAGCGACCCTAGGTGGCTCGCCGTGTCGAGCGAGCGTTTTGGCGCTGCATCTGCATCTGCGCACGTAACGCTCCAGCGCCGGCCGGCAACCAAAATCAATCTCCCTGCGCGCCACCCGATCGGCCAGGTAAACTTGCTCTGCGCGCATCAGGTAAGAGGGGCAGCCAATTGGGAGCGGAGCAATTAGTTTGCTCTTTGTTTGTTGGCAGATTTATTGGGCAAAGCGAAGCGAGTGAGTTATTTGCGCTCACGCGGCGGCGGCGGCCGCACAAGTTGGGCCCCTAACGCGCAAAGTCTCGTCCCAGAGTGCGCCCGCGGCAAAACGGGCAAAAGCCCCTTTCGCCGCAACTCCTCATCGGAGCCAGAAGTGTCTCGCTCAGTCAGCGAGCTCATTGTCGTTGCCAGCTTGCTGCGGTCGCTCTCGAGGCTGGACAGGCTCGTTTAGGGTGACGCGAGCTAGGCGGCTCGGCGAGTGTGTTTGTGAAACCAGATACAACAGGAAGTCGGCCGAACCAAAAGCAAACTCCGCCGGCCGCTGATAGGATTGATCCTTTGGCTTTGTGTTGCAATTAAGCTTGAGAGGCGAGCAATTGAAGGCAGAGGCGGAGAGGAGCTGGACCACTGCGACATGCGACAAATCCTGGCCGAGACTTGGAAGGGGCGAGCCGCGATTATGATCTCGCTGATGACAGAGGCCCGATTCCTGCGCTTCAAATCGTGATAATCAGGCTAATGGCTGACCACCGACTCGACTGCAACTCGCGCTCTCTCTCCTTCGGTGCCTCTGCTTGCAGTTGGGCCGCCATGGAGGCGCGCGGCAGGCGCACTTATCTCCCATTTAGGCGCAAAGGACGAGCGCGCCGCCGCCGGCTGCTTGAGCGGAAGCGGAAGTGCGCGATAGCTGGCCAAGCGAGAGGCAGAGTGGCTTGCTGGCGGCGTCTACCTCTCGAGTTCTGGTTTGCTCCAGGAGAAGCGCGCTTTTCTCGATCTGGGCGCCGATTGTTAGGCAAATTGGGCCTCCGAGTTGAGTTCGTGGCCGAGCTGGAGGCGCGAAAGGAGCGCCAGTGTTTTGCTCGCCCCCATTGAGATTGCGCAGACGAGCGGGCCAAGACTAATGGGCGCCACACTGGGCGGCCGGCGAGCGGGCGCAAGGTAATTATCGCGCTCAGGTATGGCGATAGGAATCTCTAATCATTGTTGCGCCATGATATGGTTAGCAGATAAGTGCGAGCGCGAGATGTCGCCAGCCGGCGCTGGCGCTCGCGCTCGCGTCGCCGGCTCCTCGGCGCCCTGCAAGCTCAACTGCCCGACCCGCACTGATGCCAGCGGGGCGACGCGCTTTGGCTTGAGCTCGAGATTTGCATCTTAATTCGGACAAGCTTGGCGGCCAATGGAGGCGAGCGGGCGCAGGAAGTGGCGCAAGGCTCACCTGCGCGCGCCAGCGCCATAATCTTGGGCTTCGCTTGGCTTAGCGCGCGCGAGTTTGGCCTACACAAAGCCGCGCCCAAGGTGAGGCGTTGTTTCTGCTTATGATCGGCAAAATCAGTGTTTTGGCAAAGTATCGTTGGGCAAACAATCTTGCCGGCTGAGGGGGCGGCTTGTTTGCGAGCGAAGCGACGGACTCCCTGCAATGCGCAGCAATCGCTCATGAAACCGGCAAAGCCTCATGATAATTCATCCCTCGCAAGCAGCAGCAGCAGCAGCAGCAGCAGCAACAACAACAACAACAACATCAACAACTGACTCACAAGTTTGGCCGCCAACAATTGCAAGCATTCAAATGAGTTCCTCTTATCTCATTTGCTCGCTTGCTCCACTTCCGACTCAATTATAAGGAGAGCCGGGCGCGTTCAGCCAAGAGAGGGTCGGGCGCCAGGCTCTGCGGCCGGCCGAGCTCGAGCAAGCAAGCGGCGAGCCATTAGAAAGTCCAGCGTGCGAGCGCAACACTGAACTTGGCCATTGGACTTGGGCGCGAGTTTCAAATTAACTCCTCCCCTCTGCTTGCGCCGCTTTCTCAGATTTCGCCGCCCCTCGAGCAAAGTTGAATTTTCGCGCGCCAAACTTGAATTCAAATCATCAACTTGTCGAGCAATAAACCAAATAACTCGATTAAAAGTGAATCATCACACGAAACACACACACGCACGCACCAAGTCCATATAGATGCCCCATGTATACGCCAATTGCAGCCTTGTAGCCCTCGGAGGGGGAGACTTGCGCGGCGAGAGTCCCGCGAGAAGCGAGCCATAAATCACTGGCGGCCAGATTGTTGTGCGCAAACTTTGCGGCCACCTGAGCCGCGGACAGGAGCAATGCCAATTGGCTTTGGCTAGTCTCGCTTCCGAGCTGCGCGCGAGCCGGACTTTGGGCGACAATTTGTGCTTCCTGCTAAGCCGGCTGCCAGAGGCTCGAACAAGAAGCCGGCGGCCTGGAGGCTTCCGTTTTGGCCGGCCCAGTTTACATAAACTTTCCATTGATTCGAATACATTAGCGCCGAGCCTCGTGCGCCACATCGACACTCCTCCCCCTCCGCCGCCGCCGCCGCTCGCGCTCCCCTTCCCCTTCGCCTTTGTTTGCGTGTCGCTGCATCATTAGGACAGCTGAATGGAGTGCCGCTCGCCAGGTGAGACGGTGGCTCGGACTTGGGCTTGGCCGCCGAGAGACTTGCCCCTGGCGGAGGCAAAACTGATTTGCATTTTGCGCACGACTTGGAGAGGGCGCCGACCAGAATCGCTGCCCATCGTCGAGATCTACGCTGGCCATTGCAATCGTTCACAAGCAAATACTCTGGCGACCGTCGGCCAAGTGGGCCGCCCGGTGGCGCCATTGGCGGCTCCTGACTGGCGGTATCGTGTGTCAAGAAAATAGGAAGTGTCCAATTAGATTAATGGCGAGCGGCGCGCGAGTGGTTTCTCACGCTCTCGCACTTCTAAACCGGGAACAGGAGCGGCGGCTGGGGCGGCCATTTTTGGCTGGCCGGCTGAAAAATGGTCCCCTGTTGGCGTGTTTGCGCGCAAACTGACGCAACATTTTGGGTTTTATAAAACCCAAAGCGCATTGTTTGCGCCCAGAGCGATCACCCCAAAAAGCGGGCCTCAGCGCTAGAGCGAGCATCTTGTTGCGCGCGGACCAACGAAGGTCAGGTGAGCGCCTGGCGAGCCGCCTAGCGGTCGGCGCTTCGGGGCGCAGCATTGGGGCGCCCGATTGGAGTGGCTAACTGGCTCGAATGCACTCAACTCAACTCAGTCCATTAGCGCCCAATTTGACTGTCCGCTGACAATGCCAAATCTGGGCCGCACGTCAATATTTGCCCGCCCCTCGATCAGCTGGCCGCTCGCTTAGCTTGGGCGGCGGCGGCGGCGGGACAAATTGATTGATGATAATGGCGCAAACGAGGAGCCGTTGGCGGCCAATGCGCACTGTTTGCTCGCAACCCACTTCCTGTCCTGCGCAAGCAAGCCCGCTTTCGATGACGACGGGTGGCGGCGCTGGCCGGCTCGTCTTGATTGGCTAAGCTGGTTGTGATTTAAAAAGGGAAGCTAAGCGGGCCGGCTGCAAAGCTCGGCGGCGCGGAAAAGTCTCCTCCCCATTTGGGGCCGCTAATCTTATGCGCCCTCCGCTCACAATGGGGGCGCTCGCCGGCTTGGCGGGATAATTTTTGAGTAAATCTCGCTGCCAATTTGGGCAGCAAGGCGCGGCTCCGATGCTGTTGCTGCGACTGTTTTGGCGCCGCCGTTTCTGTTGCTGTCGCGCCAAGTGGCCAACGAAGCAGACTGGCCGCCATTGGCAACCGGCTCGGAGCCTCTGTGCGCTGGAATTGGGGCGCAAAGCGCGCTAAGCTGGTCGCCCTTGAGGCCAAGCGGCGCAGAGCTGGGCCAAGGCCGCCGCCGCCGCCGAGCGACTCCGCTGGCTCCAACGGGAGGCGAGATTCTGCAAACAGGAAGTGGGCCGCCGAGTCTGAAGCGAGCTTGCGCGAGATTATGCAAAAGTTGACCGCTCGCCCACGATGCCTAATGATGTGATTGCAAATGATTTTTGCTCTTGGCCTCCATTTGCAGCGCGCCCATGGCTAAAATAACATCATTATCGGCCCGCTAACTATGATGAATCCGCCAAGCGGCCAGCCAATTGCCCGATTGGAACTAAGAAATTGAAACCGAGCGGGCGCGTTGAGGCCCGCAGCGGGCAGCAAGCGGCTGGCGGCGCGCTCGCTAGAGCTGGCTGTCTCCCCCTTTGCGCAAACTAAACTCTCGTCTCTTCATTATGAGCGCTCAAAAGTGGGCCTCAAGTTTGGGCAAGGTAAGAGTGGGCGTGGCCAGCCCGCCCACTTTTGCTGGGCGTCAAAAGTGGGCGGCGGCGGCGGCAGGAGAATGAAGCGTTGGCCGCTCAAAGATAAGATCGTGCGCGACTCATCTCTGGGCGCGAGCAACGTGATTTGCTTACGGAAAATTGTTTACCCTTGATTTGGATATGAGGCGCGCAAAGGAGGGGGCAGACGATTGCGTTAAAGCGGCCAACTCCGCTCGCTCTTGGGCTGGCCTTATTTTTAATCTTTGGAGGCGTCGAATAGGCTGAGGAGGGAGGCGAATATCGCGTCCTCAAATCGCCTTTCAAAGCCGGGCCGCAAACCCTATGCAAATTTCCCTCAACATGTGCGGGCCGGATTCAGTTCGCTGCGAGCCGGCGCAAAGCTCGACCTGTCACTTCTAGTTGAGCGGCCAACATGGTTGATAAGCGCGCCTCCAACATGACAGATTGGCCCTCGGCTCGGCCCGCTCAGCCCGCGACTTTACTCAGGTGGTCAAGTTATTGAATTTCAGCCGCGAGTTTAACGCGCCTCAAGCTCAAGCTCAAGCAGCAACAACATTGACATCAACCGCGACAAGTCCCTCCTCTATGGGCCAAAGAGGAGGCTTAGCTTATTTTACGTGAGCAGAGATCTGAATGCCCGTCGGTTGGCTTTGATCGGCCAGAGTTGGAGGCTGTTTGGTTTGAGGCCGATTGATTGCATAGTTGCGGTTCGTCCGGGCCGAGCCGAGCCAATGGGCCGCCAAAGGGAGGCGCCCAAAGCGAGCCGAGGGCGCCAACGCAAACGCTCGTCGTGAGCGAAAAATGTCGCCCCAAACTTGACCGAGCCACTCTCGTGTTTCAGCGGACACTTTCGGGCGCTAGGTCCCCGTGTTGACGCTACGGGATATAGAGGCGTTCGCGCGCTCTCTCTCTCTCTCTATCTCGCGAGCTATTTTTCAACAAAACTCCATTGTTCTTTTGCGCGCCTCTTGCGCGACACTTGCGAGCGAGGCAAAGAGTGTATTAGTTTCCTATCCAAAATGTACATGCGCTCGCAATTGCCATCTCGCTGGCTAGACAAGAATTGCCGGCCGCCTTACAAGTCTATTAGAGCCGGCCCTTCGAGGTTTGAAGTCTGATGGCCAGACGGAGGAGCTTCGGCTGTGACGGTTGCAGGAGTGGCAGATGGGAGGCGGCGGCTGCGGCAGCAACAAGGCACCGGCCCGCTCATTACGGGCCCACTCGGATTCTTCTGCCTCGCCCCAAATGCCACCAGAGTCGGCCGGCCCCGCTTGGCCCAACCAACCGACCAAGGGGCCGCCAAGCTAACAAGAGCAGCGCCAGCTTGGGCGGATGATGATGATAAAAGTCATCCGCAAACTCGAGATTTATGTGACTTCATCAATCGACTAGCGCAAGCTTTTCCTGCTGACAAGTTGATTTTCACTCTCTTCCCCCCGCCCGCCCGCCCGCCAGCCCCAATGGCTGCCCCCATGCGCTTGCAATGGCCCCCCCCCCTGGTGTGGCCAGATATTGACTTACTTTGTGTCCCCCCCCTGTTGGCCTCCGCTCGAGCGAAGGCTTGCGCGGCGGCGCTCGTCTAGCCAGACATCATGTGTCAGCGCTCGCTGATTGGGAGCCGACAAAATGGGCTCAAACTGGATTGGCGCCGGCGGTGCAAGTCTCTTTGGTCGCCTCCCTGCTCGGCCAAGTGAAAAGCGCGCTCTCGCTGGCCGCAAGTCG
>Ga0268249_1000284_pt1 | contig 29701 bp, 24 predicted proteins | sample AgamicAtPe_FD_200257 | JGI IMG/M metagenome (GOLD analysis project Ga0268249, IMG submission 200257) | Agave microbial communities from Guanajuato, Mexico - At.P.e (v2) (version 3) | ecosystem: Host-associated > Plants > Phyllosphere > Phylloplane/Leaf | place: Guanajuato, Mexico | collected... | reverse complement strand
ATGACCCACACGCCGAAGTGACTAGGATATGTGTGCAATTGAGTTGGCGCACAAGTGTCCAGAGGTTTGCACGATAATTGACATGAGAGGGGTTGATGTCATGGTTTTTACCGTGCCGAGAAAGCACTACAACAGGAACTCCCTCAATCTCGCCCGTAATCGCTTGGGAGTCGCTTGCCCGACCATATGGTGTCTCTTCAAGGTCAATCAGCTTTTTGTTGGCGAGCAGAGTGGAGTCCTGATCTAGACCAGTGCCGCCGATTATGCCTACTTTCACGTCAGTCTTAGTCATGACGTAGCAATACCTTTCCGGACAAGCTTTATCGCAATTCTAATACTATAGATGCGGGAATCGGTGAAGTCGAGTGGTTAACGCCGAGAGTCTGAGGATACTTCAATGGCAATGCGGTCATTTGCAGGCTCGTCACAGAAACGATTCATGCATTTAGCTTTTGTTTCGATCCTGAACCTAGTCATGAGTTCATACTCTTGATGAAAAGCACGGAATGTGCGAAATTCAAAACCACATCTATCATCCCGAACGAGCAATCTTTATCGGGGAAGATTTGTTCATGAATGAGGTCCTCCATTGATTGTTTGAATGAATAATGGCCCATTATTCATTTAACTTACTGGATTTAACTTACTTAAAGAGCAGGAAACAAAATCGAAGAACAGCCCATAGGCTAAGAGGTTCTTGGCCAGCATAATTGAAAATGACTCTACTGACGTTCCGGACGAGGTCGACTGGCGCAAGGTGCCTGGTCGAGTATCGCGCGTTAAGAATCAGGGCCAGCTCTACCATAAGGGATTCTACTACAACAAGCACTGCCGAGATGTATCTAGCGACTTCGATCATGCAGTTCTTATCGTTGGTTACGAAACTGACCGGAGGAAGGGTGACTATTAGATCGTTGAGAACTCTTGGGGACCCAAGTATGGCGAGCAGGATTACATAAGAATGGCGCGAAACAGGAAGAACAACTGCGGTATAGCCACCATGGCAGCCATTCCCATCTTCTAGTCCAAGAGTCTGACGCGAGATCTTTTATTTATCTTAGTCGTTTTGGTTTGTTTATTTTAGTCGTTTTGGTACATACTATTCTTGAAAAGCATGGAATGTAGACTTCTCCAAAGTTGTTGAACATCTTCGACTCATCATAGTCAGCTCTAATCTAGATCTCTCGATCGGCTGCTAAGATTAGTCTCCATTTGAACCAGCTAAACAGAGCACCTTTGCATGAATTTTTGGCTTCAGATGCGACAAACTCTGAGATCCTACCAGTTTCACAAACTCCAAACTCCGTTATCACACCGGTAATCAAATTGGCCGGAGTAACATGGATTCCGAATATCAATTTCTGTAGGGGCCAAGGCAACACCCCCGACGCACCTTAGCTCCTCACCCGGACGAAACTCGATAGGTATTGAACTCTCGTTTTCGATTCGAGGATCGATCGACTGTGTTGGTGCTGCCACGTAGAATGGTACCCGGTAGTGATTTGCCACGATAGCTATCTGCAACGTGCCGATCTTGTTCGCTGTGTCCCTGTTGCAGGCGACACAATCGGCGCCTACCAAGACGGCATGTATTTTGTTTGTAGCCACTAACGATCCTACCATGCTATCTGCGATCCAGGGTTACCGGAATCCTCTCTTCCAGAAACTCCCGAGCGGTCAGTCGCGACCCCCGGTTATATGGTCGAGTTTCTGTGCAATAGACGTGCTTAAGTTTACCCTTATTGCGTAAACTTCTAATGACACCGATAGCTGTGCCATGGCCAACAGTTGCCAGTATTGCATTGGGTCAGTACAGTAATTCCAACGACACAATCTGGTAAAACTTTTGAGAGCTCATCAGCACCATAGTCTCCCACCTGTTTATTCAACGCCTCGCCAATATTAATGGCATCCACGCAATATTGAGTCAGCCCATGGACAAGAGTAGTCCTCTCTGTTTGTTTCAGCATATATGTTTAACTCATTCAGCGCATTCTTTAGGTTCACAGCTGTAGGGCGCGAGCCGATCAGATATAAAGACCTCTCCCTGAGCCATGTCAAGAGGCTCTCAACAGTGAAACTGTCATCGCTAAGATATTTTGGCTGATTCAACTCGGCAATAATGGAGAGACAACCAACTGCTGCGATGCATGGCGCACCTCTAACCATCATGTTCTTTATCACCCAGTAGTCTTGCTCACGCGGAAGTTAAGTCTGATCGAGAACACTCAACCTCCCAGTTGACGATTCGAAGTTGAAGGTCCTCACTCTTCTTTCCTGTAGTGATGAATCATTGTGCCCATAGGTGGCCATGACATGGGTGTTATCGTTAATCGCGGCCTCATCGAGATTAAAGTAAATTTCCTACGAATCTAGATTGGGTTCTTATTTATCTTTGTCGTGAGTACAGCCGGTGCCAAAAGTTTCGATGTGGTTATCAGTTGGCAGGATCTTGCGAAAAATTTAGTATCCGCGGGACAGCATCTCAACCCTCTTTATTTTTGGCCCATTTTATTTGTACCCGAACGAAGGAGCCCGACCGACGCCTATCTTGGCGTTTTACCGAAAAATTCGTGGCCCGAATTATCCTGCCTGCAGCCTAGCTGATCGGAGACATCAGAACTTTTGGCACCGGCTGTACATATCCAAGAGTGGGATGGCTTCAGCTGTAGTAGCTTCGTTTCACAATATGATAATCAGGTCCCATCTCGTATTCCTACTCTGAATGTTGGAACTTTGCCGTCTAAAAATCTGATTCAGCTCCTCATGAGGATGTATCTGTTCTTGGCTTCTCGGACCGGGTTCCAAGTTGCGTGTGTCATCGCTAAGCTGTGCTTGTAAATAAAATAAACGCAGCCTCGTTACAGAAATAAACACTCGCGCAGACCCGTTACAGAAATAAACACTATTGTGAGACCTTGTCTACAGTGCTTGTTACATTTTTCTGGTCCGAGTCCCGGAAAAACAAGATGTTTTTACATTTGTTCTGGCTTCTACGAGGATAGCGAGTCCAATCTAGCAATAAGTCAAATTTGAGCAATCATCCAACGATCCTCCGCACTAATTGGACGACCAAATGGCTATAAATCCTGAACTGGACTTGAGAGCAGCTGGCGAGAGGCGGCTATGCTGGGTATGCTTCGGAACAGAGCAAGATGATGAGACTGAGGATGTTGTTTGGATTTGTCCATGTCAATGCAAGGGAACGATGAAATGGGTACACGAAGAATGTCTACAACGCTGGATAGATGAACAGCAGAGGAGGACCAATACGCCGCGAGTATCATGTTCTCAATGTACAACGCATTACATTTTAAGTTTTCCGCCCAGGAATTTTGTTGTAAAGTTGATAGAAGAATATGACAAGTTGCTCTATGGCTCAAGCCCCTTTGTTGCAGGTTAGTCGAAGGGATCCGTATACCTTTGAATGCACTTTGAACACGACCAATCGATTAACTCGTAACTTCTGACTTCACCTCTCACAGTTTCCGCCGTTGTAGGTTCAATATACTGGTGTTGTGGATCTTATGGTTTAATAAGTGTTATTCAAGTGATGGGTTATGAGGAAGGGAAACGACTGATAGAGGAATCAGACTCACTATTGCTCATCATCGGATTACCTGTCATTCCTATCGGACTTATCCTAGCGAAGTCGATCAAATGGGAAGATTTCGTTCTAAAAGTTTGGCGAAAAAATGCTTACAAGCTTCCACGACCACTCTCCTACATAATAGAGGCACCACCAGCTCAAACTCGAGCTAATTGTGATCAGATGCTGTTGGATCCAGGCTTCAATGAGCCCCTCGGTTGCACACGAATGGTCTGTGGAGCACTCCTCCTGCCCACAGTATCAACGCTTATCGGCAAACTATTCTTTTCACGAGTTCCAGGATCCCAGTGGCGCAGGTCCCTCATCGGAGGTCTTGTGTTCCTCTTGTTCAAGGGAGCTATGAAGATTTATCTGAGGAAATCGCAATATATCAGATATTCACAGAGAACTATCAAAAACTACATCCCCCCAAAGTCAGACAGTTCGATAAGATCGAGCATGTTCTTTCATCTAGCCTGAGGACACTGGCTCACGATCGAATCATGACGGATATGGCGGCCAAGTGAGACTTATCCAGTCTAAGGAACAAAATCGACAATGAGAGCTAGTATCAGCAGGCAAGAACCATGTTCTCGATGGCTATTAGACTCTAAGAATCCAAGCCGCCAATTGGCGTGAGCATTACTCTACTTCACAATATGTTTGTGTATCGTTCTCTTTGACTTTCGACTGCTCTCTCAGTTATTTGTCAGAATCTGTCCTAAAGTGTTTGCACAGAGCTACTTAGGCTCATTCAAAATTGTCCAGCCCGGTTTTATTCAGCTCGTTTAGATTGATGTAAGCTTTCTGCCCGCTTTGGACCAGTTCAAGAAGCCAGAACATTCACAAGATGCCTCAACTCAAGCTTCCTTGAACCAAGTCTTCAGTTTGAGCTGCTCGGTGATCACGTCATTTGCAACTTTGCTTGTCCTCATAGACCATGAGCAGGTGTCAGTGCAACACTCCCCTTAATCTAACAAACTGCGCCGATGAAATCGGTTAAAAGTTCGAAACGGAGGTCGAAGAAAGCTCGTCGGAACTGAGGGCTTGATGAGACGGGCAGGTGACACTCAATTTGCTGTTGTCGGGCGTAACAAATTGCCAGCAGCATTGGTGTTCAAGCAATTTTCATTGATTCAAATTGAAAAACTCGATATAATCGTAAAACGGCTCGCAGGCATGTTCAATTAGCCAGGCTAAGTGGCACCCGGTTGTCTGCCTTCTTTCGCTTACTAAATTGAAAAGGCCAAATCCATGATAATGCGATGCAAAATTCACACTTACTGGCTCAATTAAGGCGGAGCCCATAGTTGAGTTAGTGAAATCCGATATTAGGCTGGAATTTGGCCAAATTGGATGGGGAAAGTGAGAGAAGGAGAGAAAAAGAGAGGGTAGAATGGGCGAGGTAGGATAGAGTTTGTTCGCTTGAGCCCCCGATTGATAGATCGATCAATCAATGGCGAGCATTTGTGTCTTACTAGCTCGAATCTGAATTATGAAATTGGTTAGCGAGAGATCCAATTTGAGCCAATTACCTGGATGAATTGAGAACCAGTCGATTTAGTTAACACGAGCTGGTGGTGGACAGTCTGTGCTACCTCTAGACCATTAGTTTGCGATCTAATAAGCATCAGGTTGCCGAGCCCGTAATGTTGTTATTGCTATTATTATTATTAAGTTTATCACACGATGAACTTGACCAGTAGAATGGGCGATTGTTCTGGTCGATTGTCGGACGAGGGCTAGGCTTGTGAGGCTGCCCCGATTGTTGGAGGGAAAGATCGATTCGGGGGCTGGAGAGATTTTTATCGTTCACTGTTCCTGCCTTCAACCTGTGCAAGTGGAGATGCGAGACTAAACTTAGAGATAGTTAGTCGGCTAGATATAAATCTGCAGTTTCTTGCCCACAAAGAAAACCTTCGCCACCTAAGTCAGGTTTCAAAGGGAGGCTAAAGAGCTTTGAAATTGTTCACTTGGACGCAGTTTGCTCTTTTCCTTCCCCATCTGCCTCTCGTTTTGCTCCGCTTTACGCACAACAAACGAGCCCAAAGAAACGAAATTTCCTTCCATCAATTTCGCCACCAAATCTAACCCATTTTCGAACCATTGCAGAAGTAATAGCAGCGGCAACAACAACGGCAATAGTGGCAGCGGCGACGACGGCGACGGCGACGCAGGCTAAACTTATCCGGCAAGCGCAAACTTGGCGTGATAAATGAGTTGGCTAAATGAGTTGGGCAAAGAATGGGCGAGCAGAAGGATTTGATTGCGTAATGAAAAGGCGCGAATCAACTGTGAAAAGGTAAACAAGCTTTGAGCTTCAAGTTGGGTTATTGCGATTACAACGGTTTGGTTGTTTGAGTAGCAGATCGGTCTGCAGGTGCCTCGATCCAATTCAGCCCGGGCGGCCCCGCTAGTCGCTTGCGGGCCGACGAGCGGGCTGACGAGCTAGCCTACTGCCCGCTCCTGGCTTGGAACCTTCGTCTTCCGGTTGGTGAGCCTGCATGTTGCGCAGCGAGCGTGCGGAAGTATCTCGTGCGACTGAACCCAAGGAGCGGGTTGCTAGTGTGAATGCACGTCAAGATCAATGGCAGTCGATTTCAATTTGCGTGTAGAATTGAGTGAAAAGCGGCTCCTGGCGTCGAGCGAATGGGGGGCCAAGAGTGTTGCGTCCAACGTTTCGTTGAATTGTATCGGATTCAGAATGAGAGTTAACCAGTGGCTGGTAGCACTTGTTGCAAGAAAGTAGAGAAGGGCCGACGCTCAATCCCTTTGAAGCTCCACAAGAGAGCCACTGGATCCGGTCGGCTCAAGGCTCGCTCAGGCCGGCCTTTGAGTGCTGTGAATTCGTGTGTCCTGCGCAAAGTTCAGTCCGGTTTAATTGTGTCAACTTTCCTAGCTTGATCATTAACTCAACTCTCGGCCGACTTCCGTTTGCAAGCTCGCTAAAGAGACTTGCAACGGTTGCAGGTTCTCACTAACAACAGCCGCAAAACGGTTGACAAGCAAGCAACACCATTGCATTGACATCTGAGAGAAACACTTCTTACCTCTTGAGGGCAAATGAATTTTTCATTCCGACCAAATTGTAAACAAGCCTCTATATCTTCTTCTCTCTCCCCACTCTTTTTTATTGCTTAACGCAAACAGAGATAAGTGTCGTCCTTCTCTTCCAAGCTGAAGAGTTAACACTAGCCCTTCTCTCCGCCGTCCACCCAAGAAGCCCTTCCCCTGACACTACCTGGACCCTCGACTGGACCATTTAATCGCCGAAGCGTTGCTGCCTGAAGCTCGGGCGCCGGCTGAGCTGGGCTCCTGGCCGCCTTGACAAGATTTGCCTCGGATTTTCGCCGGTTGTTTGAGCGGTTTTCAGTTGTTGTGGCTGCTGCTGCTGGAGTTCATCTCGGACTCGATTCTGCTTCAATGGGCTAGACAGATTTTGGTCGATTTGAGCCACTGAACCGGAGCCAAGCGAGGCGACTGCCGTGGTCGCGCCCGATGTGGAAGCGGCTCCGGCGGCCGAAGCGGAGGCAGCTGCAATATGACTCATGGGCTCCATAAACGGAAACTGCGGCGGCACAGGTGCTGCTCTCACATGCCCGTCCTCGGCCAGCTGGGCGCCGGCTTGGCTCGATTGTTCGCCCGCTCGCTTCTTTCCGGCCTCCTCGAAAGTCTGGCCTAAAGGCCCTCTCAGTTGTCCGTCCGCCGTTGGACCCTCCTCCTCCAGGATGCTCTGGCGCCAGAGGACAGCCCTAACAGCGTCCAGAGTGCCGCTCAAGTACTTGAATCGACCCGAATTGAAGTCCACGTTTCCATCGGCCAAAATGATCTCGAGAATGCGACCTAGCTCGTACATTTCCTTAAGTTCTGCTTCGCTTAGTCTTGATTCGTTATCAATGAGATGTTTCAGAGTTGAGTCAAGCTCGGACAGCTCGTCAATTTCTCGCGAAACAGCTCCAGTTTCGCCCAAAGTTGGCTCCTGAATGCTAGGCTCAGGTTCAGGTTCAGGCGCGACGGGAGCTGTCGGCCGATTTGCATGGGCCAAGTTTAGTGCGTTTGCCATAAATTGCATAAAATGCTCCGCTTGCTCTAACCCAAAGTGAACCCTCTCGTCGGAGCCAACGAGCAAGTCGAGCTCGCTCGCCAATTGCGGATTCAACTCGGTCGCGTACTTCAAATCAAGATACCCGCTCACTAGATTTCCAACAAACTCTAGCTGACCACTCTGCGCATCAAGCAGACTTCTAAAGGCGGAAAATTTGCTCCTAAAATCGGAGTATATTTTGTCCAAATGGTCGCATTGCTCCTTCTTTCGTTGCTCGCTTTCGCGCACGTTCCTTCCCTTTGTAAGCTCAATGTATCTCATGTTTAGGTTGAACCAGCGGGCGCATTCGGCAATTGAGTCTGAGTGCTTGTTTTCAAGCTCCGTTAGCTGGCTCAGGATGGACTCGGCCTCTCGCGTTTGGTCGAGGGTTTGTTGTTTGCGCGGCCAGGCGGACCGTTTGGGGGCGCCACCGCTTCCGCTTGTCGCTTGGGCTCGAGCCATCAAGGAGCCGTTTGGACCATGGACAACGCTCGAGGCGGAACTGGTGGCGAAGGGTCTCGCAGCGGGCGCCACATGTGAATGGCTGGTCGCGAGCAGCGAGGCCAGATTTAACAAGCTGGTGGTTAGGAACAGGTAGCAGCATGCGCTGCGCTTCGTATGGAGGAAGCGGGCGTTCGTCTTGCTGGCGACCAAGCGGCGCCCTTGCTCGTTGGACATTTGCTTGTTGTTGGCGGGCGAGCTGTGGAGGGACAAACCAGGCTGTCAGTGTTCAGAGACAGGCTCTAGAAGGCGAGGTTGGTGACAGATTTGCAAGAGAGGCTTGTTGTGCTAGTTTTAGACAAAATTAATGTCTCGACTCCTTCTCACAGCTACCCAAATATACCCTCAACACTCTAATTCAAATTGGCTCTTAGCAAGTCAGAGAGTGAGGAGGCTCATTTGTTGGGTTAATTTTGTTGGCGCAGCAACGCGGCTCGCTGGTTTTATATTTAGACGGATGCTAAAAATAACGGCCCAAATGGGAGAGAGGCGCGAGCGTCAGCTTGGTCCCAAATTGGCGCTCGGCAACCAAATGGTTGGAAACGAGTAAGCAAGCAAACAACTGGCATTACAAGATCGATTGTGACTGTCTCGCGCCGGCCGATAGTTTGCTGTCTCAACGACCAATGGCTGCGTCGCCGTCATTGGTGGTTCCTTGTTGCGGTTTTGCTGGTTGAGCTGGTCTCATGTTCGCATCAGAGGTTGCGTCCGAGTGGAGTTGGATTTGCAAACATGACCGAGGGTGGGGAGAGATAATCAATTTCACGTGATTGTTTTTCCGGTTGGACCGTTCGATTTGCATAAGTTTGTTGCCGGCTGCCAGCGCTAACAGGTTGCACTGGCCCCGCCCGGCCGGCCGCCAACGCGCTCGCTCGCCCGCTCGCCGCCGAGCTGTCCACCTGGCCTGCAGGCCGTCTGGCCGGTCGATGTTCGGACAAGTGGCCGCCGCCAGCTGATTGTTGGGGGCACGTGGATGCTCGTCTGTGGCGGCGGCGGCGGCGGCGCCACCAGCAACAGGGCCAACGGCAGCGCCTGACGTGAGCGCCAATAAGGGCGCCCGATTTGGTGGGCGGCCAGCCGAAAAGAGCAGGCCGACACGCTCGCTTAGCAAACCGTTGGCCGACTTTGCTGGCCAGAGACACCGAAAGCTGGCCATAACTAACTGGCCACTTGTGAGGCAAATGATAACAATAACAACAATAAATAAGCAACCCTCAACGGCTAGCGACAAGTTTAATGCAAACAATTAAGCGGCCGCACATCTCCAGCTGCTGATGCTTCCAAAAAAGCAATCTCGAGCGAGCTCGCCAAACAATGGGATCACCTTTTTTGGTTTCTCATTGTTGGGCCAACAGCGCCAACATCGGGCTGGCTTCAACGTGGCGGCGAGGCAAAGTGGGCGGCCAAGTGGCCAAGTTGAGGGTCGTGTCGCTTGAAGGGCGTCGCTTGTTCCCAGGCCTCGCTCATCCTGGAGCAGGTAGCCGGCCAGCAGAGCCCGAACTCGCTCTCAGCCTCCTACCTCAACGAGCCCTCTTGGTTGAGCTTCAAATTGGTTGCCGGTCAAGCGGTTGGTCGGCGAGATTTCGGTTGCGCTCGCTGGCGGTCGATTCGTGACGAGAGAAGGAGAGCGATTTGCATAAATACGAGGCGCAGGTAGTAGTGAAAGCAGGCAGAGCTTGATCTCTGGCCGGCCGACTTGCTGGCTGACTCGCTGACTGACCAGCCGGCCGCCTCCCTCTTACGCTGGCCTTTCTAACGTGTCTCGCTTCATTTTAACTACTTTAGCTGCAGGCTGAGCTTTGCGGGCGCAACTCAGCGAGCCCGAGCCAGTTAGGCGGGCGGATGGAGACTATCGGCGCTTGTTGCGGCCGAGAGTTTTAGTTTGAGTTTGAGTATGAGTATGAATTGGAATTCGGATTTGGATGGAGGAGAAATTGAATCTGTTCCAGTGCGGCCGAGCGTCTGCGTGCAGGCCAACTGCGCCCGGAGCTCTTCGGCGCTCAAGCCTCCCTCGCTGAACCAGATCGGCGCTTAACCCAGATTTTCATCTAGCTCGCAGATCTCGCCCTCTGCCCGCCTTGGCCGCAGTAAGGGTAACAGCAACAGCAACAGGCTCGATCCTGCGCGCTGGCCTCGAGCGGGAAAAAACAATGCAAAAGAAGCAACTCCTCGCCCGTTCAAGCGCTGGCCATTTAACATTGCTACCTGTCCCTCCCGCTGCAACAGCAGCCCTCGATTCTGCTCGTTTTCCTTCTGCAATTTGCGGCTCAATCTGAATGATGCCTTAAGTGGCTCGAGAGGAAAATCTCAATCATTGGCCGAGAGGAGTGCAAAAGTTAAGCGTTCGGGTTGACAACAGAACTATCGATCAATGGCAAGCTGAGAGCTCCAACTAAAGGCCAATTTTTGTAGCCGCCCAATGGAGCCGCTTTGCGCCCGTTCCGATTGGCGAGGCCAAGCAGGCTGGCGGCGGCCGGAGAGGAGGGAGGGAGGGAGGAGAGTAAGAGGCCGGCTAGTCTCACACTCAGGTGAGAACGTCTTGCGCCGCTTGCAATAATATCGCTCGACCAGATTGGCCATCGAACGTCGTGTGGTTAGTGGATACATTCGTGACAGAGTTTGCGCCAACGAGGAGCAAGCCAGAGAGTCTAGACCGTCGACTCCATTATTCAATCTGGCTTGGTGGCGCCAATTTTCTCCCACTCTCGTCTCTCCATTTTCGGAATAAGGAGACGGACAGAGGCTGGGCGAATGGAGCCAGGTCGTCGTTGTCATCGTGGCGTCTGCTAGCGTTGTTGTCGCCGAGAGGCCAGCGTCAATAGCGTTCCACCATAAACTCTCGCCTGCGAGATGGCTGTAGCGGCCCTTTCCCAACTGAAGATAGGCGCACTCGAACATCCTCGCAATCGGCGCAAAGTCGACGAGTTGCTTGAAAGGGCCGCCAAGGAGACCATCATAGCGTTCGTCGTGTCCTCGAAAGCTGCTCTAGGAAGGCGCGAGAGAAAGGGGACAAGGAGAGGGAAGGAGGAGGAGGAGGAAAATGTTTATCATTCCTCAGTTAGCAGTTCCATAGACAACCGAAACCAATCCGCGCGGTAATTGAGGGCCGACAGGTTGGCTGGCCGACAGCGGCCGGCCGCTCACTGGGCAGAGCGGGGCCGGCGAGAGGGATAGAGTGCGCCGCTCCTGCACCTGTCCAATGGCGTTGGCCGCGCTCGCCAGCTGCTGACGCTCGGCGCCAGCTCGATTTGAGCGCCGATTGCCGGATTAGAGGGCCGAACTCGAGGTTTGTTTACACTTGCCGCCGTTGCCGCCGACAACAATACCCGCCGATACACTTTCAGCTCGCCCATCCACATCCATCTCCTCCTCTCGGCCGCCATCAACCGGCAACCTTGTTCAAACCCAACCAGCCAGCTAAATCTCCAGCCCTAAATCGAGTCGTCCCATTCAATTTAACCTTTTACCCGGTTTGCAATCAAATTTGCTTATTATAATGAAAGTTCTGTTTATCTTCACGCGAAGTCGCCGTGTTTGCCGCCCAAAACTTGAGCTTAAACTCTAGCTGCAATTGTGCTCCATCTAGAGTCCGAAGTCCCGCTGCTTGAACTTTCTGCCAGCGCCTCCCTCGGCAGAGCCGATGATGGACACGTTGATGACTCGGCTCATGCTCACGAGGATATAGCTACATCCTGATCATCGGCCGGCGAAGGAACACAAGTGGCGCTGGAAACAAGCAAACGGATGAGAGAAAAGGTGGACAGCTCGAGCTGGCAAGCGAGGGGCAGCGAAAAGTCGCTCGATCTCTGTGAGGCTTTGATTTATGGCTTGCCAGTCCGGCTTTACTTGGGCCGGACAGTGGAAAGTCGAGCAATTAGAGCGGACGAGAGATGCAAAAGCGACCTTAATGCGCGCAAACAAGCTCCCAACTATCCCACCTCTTGTTCCTGGCGTTGTTCTTGCTGCTGCTGCTGCAGCTTATAATGGTGGCTGCATTAGAGGCATTGGAAATTGGGCATCAGCCATTGGGAGATTCTCCTCCGTCGGTGCAGCTTTCAACGCTGCCAAGTCCGACCGATGAGCCGTTGAGCCTCAAGCTGAATGGAGTTCGAGCTCTGTGTTTAGCCCTCGGCGACTTGGCGGCGGCGGCAGCGGCAGCGGCAGCAGCGGTCAGATCGGCGGCAAGCGAGCTAGCGAGCAGGTAGGCAGGTAAGCAGGCAAGCAGGCAGATAGGTGGGCGAGTGAGCTGAGCGAATGGATGCGCTCGCTTATCTTGGCCTGCAATCGTCGGCACGCACACCAGCTCGTCGGATGGCTTGGCGGGCGGACGGACAGGCAACCTGTTGCCTGTGCAAAGTAGGCCATGAATCCGCACTGCAGATGGAGGGCTCAGCATCCCGCTAGGTCGCCTTGAGTAGCGGCCGCCAGCCCGTCCGCCGCCAGGGGGCGGCCAGCTTGTGAGTGAGTGTGTTAGCGCACAACGCAGTAAAAGCGCTCACGCACAGCCAAAGGTAGAGCGAGCGGGCCAAGAGGAGGGAAAGCCACTCTCGGGCGAGAGTTTCGAGCGCATCTGCGATTTCAGAGCACACCTGTCTTGAAGATCCAATGAGCGGGTTCAGTTGAGTTTGCGCCGCCAACAAGCGAAAATATCATCGTCATTTTAAATGTGTCAGCCGGGTGAGCTCAAATCTCATTGTGAGCAGCGAGTTTGTGTTCGTTAGTGTCACTGGCTTGCACTCAAAGTGCATTCGTTCAATGTAAACATTCAAAAACGTTACGATCCACTCGTAGGCTACTTATTCTATCAAGACGCAACCCTATCGTCTTGATTCCCTCTATTATCTCGACCGCTATCAAGCATCAAGCACTATTGTTCTATGAAGTTCAAAAATGAAATTTAAACTTACAGCCCTACTAATCGTTTTCACAATAGAATTTGCAAACTCAGCATCAAATAACTCCTGCCGAAATGTTTGGAGATTTCCGCCAAATTGCGATTCCATGTTTGGAAACTGTACTTATCAAGTCACCTGGCAATTCAAGCCCATCGATGACACAATCGAATTCATCGTCTCTTCGAACTACGCTCAACGTTGGACGGGCGTCGGCTTTTCCCAGGCCAGAAGTCTGGTCAACGTGGATGCCATTTTCGCCTGGATAGAGGAAAACAGTAGGTACGTCATGATGGACGCCTTCCTACCAACTTATGCTGAACCAATCGGCGACAAACAACAGAGCGTGTTCAACATTTCGGCTACCACTTCAAATCGTCTAGTCTCCTTCAGATTCACTAGAAAGCGAAACACTGGCGACAGCCAAGAGGATCTGGCCTTCGCCGACGAAAAGTGCCTCTATCTCATCTATCCAGTCGAGGGCGGTTCGGTGGATATTAAAAATCGGGTTGTTATTACAAGCGAGCATGTGCCAATAATTTCTGAACATCCGATCTGTATCAGAGCCTGCAACTATAAGTCACCGCAGAGCCAACAAGTGACCTCGTCGACACCCTCATCGACCAGTTCATCGCCGGCCACTGCTGTTGGGAGGCCCCAGCTCCACTTCCCGTCTCCATTCAGAACCTCAACTAGAAGCCAGACTTCGACCACAACAACAGCTTCACCTAGCACTCCAAGCTCGACCACTTCAGCTCCCACATCAACAACCACAAGCCCGACAACCACGAGCACAAGGGCACCAACCACAACGAGTAGCACGAGCACGACAAGTCGTCCAACTTTACCTAGCTCGACAACGACGACCACGACTACTACAACAACTACTACTACCACCACCACCCAAAGACCAACAACAACAACACCTGCTCCAGTAAGCAGCTCAACTAGAGCTAGCACGTCCACAACAAACCAGCCATCAACATCAACTGCCACATTTCAATCGCCGTCTTCAACGCCAGTAACTTCCGATTCTCCGAGAGTACAGTTTGATGGCTCAAATTCGCATGAGGTCGAAGCCAAACCCACGGACTCTGCGAATCTACAAGCTAGCATCAGTGCTTTGGAGCAGCAACAATGGTGCGTCGGTCGTTGGTCGTATCCGCCAAATTGCCGCTTTCAGGCCTCAACTTCGGCTGAAACTATAGCTTATTTGCAACAGCCAATCGATAGCTTGCTCAATATTAGACCGCTACCACTAGAGCTCAGTGACTGTTCCTATTTTGCTCAATGGCAGTATTTGGAGCCCACTGATTCGGTCGAATTCATTATACAAACCAAGACACGCAACAGGTGGACTGGAATTGGCTTTAGCAACTCAACAAAAATGCCCAACTCGGACGCCATCATTGGCCTCATCGAGGAGATAAGCGGGCGCCATTTTATTATGGATACCTGGTTAAGGGACCATGTGATGCCGGAAATAGACCAGCACCAAAACACAGAATCTACCTGGGGTAAGCGCGAAAATGGAACGACAACAGTGAAGTTCAGAAGGAAAAGAGTTACCGGCGATCAGTTAGATTTTCAATTCACCGATGATTCTTGCGCTTACTTCTTCTTCCCAACTCAAGGCGGATCTTTCAATGCCATAAGCAAGCGAATCCATAAGCATGAGACTGTACCTAGCGTCTCCAAGAATAGGATCTGTATAAAGAGTTGTACGAAAGTTCCAGCATCGCCAACAACAACTACAACGCCTGCAGACAAGAGCGGCGGAAAAGAGCCCGGCGAGCCCTCCACTACTAGTCAGCCAGATATTTCCGATACTAGTTCCTCTAGCTCCAGCAGCCAGGCACCAAATTTGTTCCTTCTATCTTCCTCAGTCCCGACTAGCGGCTCAACATCGCAACCAACCACAGTGATTCCTGTCTCAGCGGCACCGCCAGAGAAGAATTTGGACTCCACAAGCAATGTACACTTGTCGCCTCCGAATGATCTCAATGCCGAACTTGATAGCTCATCAACTTCATCGACCTCGGCCTCAAGTGGGCCGAATTCGAACCCCTTCGCAAAGCTGGCCTTTCTATCGGAGCCCAGTTTACGATGGTTAGCTGGTATTGGTTGTGTTGCCACGCTACTCGCGATGATAGTCTTTCAAGCTTGTTTCACTGTTTACAAGAACAAGCAAGCCTACAAACAAAACTTGTATAGACAGAGCGCCTTTAAACAAAACACCTACCTGCATAATGCCTATATAACAGACGCGCACCACCAGCCTTCAACAGGTAGCGAGGAGACGCAGACGGCAAGTCTCCACAATTCAGTGCACAAGGTCCCGGCGACCCAGCCTCCTCCAACCAGATCTCGTCCACAGCAGAACAGGCCTTTCCAGCCGCACGTGCATCCCCATCAAGTGAATCCATTTGCAGTTCCAGCCACTCGCGCTGCCTATGACGGTTTCGCAACCCCTTCGGCAACAGAGTCAAGTGAGCAGGATGAGGAGGAAGAGGAGGAGTTAGATGGAGTGGATGAGGAGGAAGACTATGATGACGACCTAATGATGGAGGATTCTTTTGATCAGAGCCACCAGCGGGCTTTTCACCCGCGTGCCCATACTCATCACCGGCACCCCTTCCAAGCGCAACCTATGCACCATACTCACCACAGCCACCATCCCGGCATGAATGCGTCCTCGCCACACCACCCCAACCCTTTGCATAAAGCCTATCACCACCAGAGTCGTGGTCACTCGCACTATAGGCCCACTGGGGGCCAGCATCACCCCTCAGCTATGCAGCATCATGTCACTAGCCATGCACTTCAAGCAAACTTGCACCGCGCTCACCAACCCTCAAGATCTCAGCCGCATCAACTAATGGGCGGCCATCAGCCGCCACATCAAACCAGGCCAGATTCTTATTTTCTGCCATCGCAGCGTCGTTACTAGGTGCCAATGCCATTTCGGCGGCGAATGAATCAATAAAGCATACATTGACGGTACGATCCCAAACTTGCCCTCTAAATCACCAGGTATTACACCTAATGCTGGTACATAAACTGGTGTGCGTATTTTACTCGTTAGGTTCTAGCCTCTGATCTAGGCCATTCATCAGTCCTACCACCAAGTTGGCAAACTGATGGAATCGAATCTGCCGACTTGGTTGGTTGAATTGAATTTCGGCAGGCAGATTCGAGAAATTGTCATCGCTGCAGTTTGCAGTTTCCCGCCGTGCAGGCGCGCAAACTCAGATTGTAAGGCGCCCATTTTTTTTGTTTCAACTGTATTAAACTTTCGACTACATTCCCAGTATCGATCGCTCACCCTCGATTCTGAAAACTAGATTTGGTTTGTTTATTTCATGCACGTTACGGCCCAGATTCTGCTCTAAGCGAAATCTTGTCAATTCCAGTTGGCAGGATGAATCCACAGAAGAAGATGATTAAAGGTAGCAACACTACTGCTAGTAATAACACCAACTTCGCTCGAAAGCCACGGCGATCTATCAAAGCCGAGGGTAATTGTCTTAACGGTATGTTAAGAGAGGGATGCGCCAAAGTGATTGATGCCAGCAAATTAGGCAAACGATTGAGCAGCGAGATATGGAACAGTTTCGGAGCCATACAAGTCGAAGATAATTTTACCTACCCATCGATTGATACAAAGACTGTCGCGGATGGATCCTCGACACTAAAGATATGTCAGTTTTTCGTCGCGTGTAGTAAATGTTTTAGTGTCTTCAAATACGATGGTCATGCATATGGTACGACCGGATTAGTTAAGCATGTCAAAATTTGTCAAGGAACAAATCAGAGGGGAAACACGAATCAAGGATACACAACTAATGCAACTATTGATCACAACATAGACACGCACACATCATCCGTCCCCAACAATACCACCACAACCACCACCATAAATGGACCTGTCACAACAAGACGCAGAAGAGAGCCAACAACCTCTAGAGCCCGTGTAACACAACCCTCACTTAGGTATCTAGCTAAAGTCGTCGAAGAATTAAGATGCGAACAGGTAGAACTCAAACAGAAGATTCATGAGATGATTAACATGATGAGTGGGACAAGTTACGTCGGCCAAATCCAAATTATATCTAATGAAGGGGAGAAAGTTGAGGACGAGTTGCAAAAAACTGAACAATAAACTATATTGTAGTTTCAAGTTTGAGATCAACAGTATTCATACCTTCCAAGCGAAGCACTTCCGACAATTGGCTGGGCTTAAATAGACTCCCGAAAGTTTCTAGCCCCAACCATGGGTGTGTCCAATATGCTCAAAACAAAATTACAGCCATCTTTGTTTTCCGTGGTATTTGCCTGTGGTTTTAACCTAAATATCATGAGTTTACTGTGCTAATCATTCAAGTCTCAGTGTGCATCGAGTCTGATCTGAAGAAATAGTTAACGGGCATCATTCGTAGGTTCTACACCGAGCCTATCCTTATCAACATTGACTATTATAAGGCTACTGAGAGAGAAACATATCCCATGCCAGACTTCAATCAAGCCAGCTTTCTATGTCTGACCTATTGACTATACTCTTTTGCTTCATGAGCACCTGATGCGTGAGGATGATCCCTTCTCCGAAGATTTCGACTGCTTTGTTATATTGTATTCCCAAGCAACCTTAGTCATTACTATGAACTCAACTTCATCTTACATATGCTGCTATCTCTTGATTGGGCTTTTCATGGCACAATTGAGACATCCATTGTGTCTTTAAATGGTCTAACCGGAAATGTACTCATCATCCACTGAGTTATCAAATGCATTCGATATTCGATAGTGTAGTTCAAATGGGTCGTTTTCAGCTCAGCCCATTCTGCGCCTCTTGAAGTCGACTCATAACACTCCTGGTGATAAACTCGATGTGAGCCTAAATCGAATACTGCATACTGATTGACTAATTGGGAGGTAGCAACAGGTTTGTGATGCCATGGCCCACAAAAATATCATTAAACTCGACTGGACAGTTTATGAAATACTCATGAATTAGCTTAGCCAATTACCGAACTAAGTTGGTCTGAGACACCTCAATTCTAGCCCGGGATGGCTGAGGATCTACAAGCAATCGCACCTCAATCTCCGGATAACCTAATGTTGGTGAAACCTAATGATCGCCCAGTGAGATCATTGTTTGATCAGTTTGTTGTCGTTAAATTTGCTCGCTTACATCGCCATAGTCATATTTTGGATTGCCTATCCAAGTTCAACCATGATTGGATTGTGAGAGTAAGTCAGTGGGATGGCTAAAAATGCAGTTGCATGATAGCTGTGAACTATGGGTAGATGGATTTCAATGAGGCCTAAGAGTTCAGCTGAGTTTCAATGGCCTATTCAGAACCTATGCTTCGATCCAGCCTTCTTTTCATACAGGCCTGTTTGGGTCAAAGCCAAATGGTGAAACTTCCCCCTCGACAAGTATAACCAGGAAACAGTACCAGCCAGGTTGCGATTTCGACAAAACGAACTCGAGTTTCTGAGTGGGAGTACAGCCTCAGAACTCGACTCAAGCTGGAGTTCGCCTGGTATTCCGGTCCACTCTCGGCCCCGATTGGAGCCAAAATTTGGAACGATAGTTTAACTGAGGACCGTGCTGTGGACAAAACTCTAGTTTCGTTACGCTCAACTCCGGACAGGAGAGTGGGGAAGTCATCACTGTTTAAAAGGAGAGACTGCTAGACACAAGACAGACGGACCGAGTCCGGGCTTTGGTAGGGCTTCACGCAAGCTCGTAGTGTAATGCCCCGACTACGGTGAGCTTTTGCTGAAAAAATTCGTCGTACCTTTCACAGCTCGGTCTTTGTTGGCAAACACACTGGCCAAAGCCTGTCCGTTTGCGAACCAGCCTTTCTACTAGACTCTACCTATTGGCTAGAAATTGGCGTTTAAACTTACGCAGATTCGGATCCAGAGCCAAAACTAAGGCCAAAATAAATATTAGGCTCGTATCCCAAACTCTATGCGATATCTTGTGCGTTTCCATCGAAAGATATTCTAGACTTTCGCTCTTGTGTATCGCGAACTCCATCACAGTTTTGCCTTGCTGTTGTTATCATGGCTCCGACAGGACCATTTATCGCCTTATTAAACTCATATCTCAACATATTCTACCAACACTATTTGGAGTTTATCCTTTAGTTTCCAGATCGTCAAAGCTTACGATTTATTGCAACAAAATCACAATCATCAACCGAATTGAAGCCAACTAAAAAACAGATCTCTTAGAGCGAATATTCGAAATTAGAAGATAAGTTCGGAGACGCGAATCGTTGGAATTCGAGCCATATTATTTTGTTCAGAAAGGTAACAATTTATCCCATTCCGTATTTTCATAGTTCCATACTCTATTGTAGCTCAGAGATTTAAAGATTTAAATATTTAACGAACACACCACCTTGAAATGCTCAGAGTCCACTACTGAAAATATACGAGCAACAAGTGTTTCAGCAAACATTCATATATAGAGAAAGAGAGGAAGGGATAGAGAACCAGCATGCTCAAGTAGGAAAAATTAGTGTGCTATCAATCTTTAGAGAGACCTTTCGGGATTATGTCGGCTAATGGTGTAAAACGTATTGATTTCTATTCAAGTTTAGGATAATGAATTACTGGAAACGTAGCGAGCAAATCAAAAAAAAGCAACCAAAACTTCTAACGTCGGATTCTAGACACGAAACACCTAGGCAGTCAATCACTCCTAGCTAAACTAAACTCAGACTGTTCTCTAGCATAAGGTTCCCATCCAACATTCTGTCCATCTCGAAACAGGAATAGTGATTTGGAGTACTTGCTCACTCATTTAGAAGATCATTTCATCAACCTCAGCCTACCTCTGTTATCATTCGAAAACTTGCCATTCATTTTCAAACTCAAAAAGCTTAGTGTACAAAATAAGCATTCAAAAGTGATATTTAGCTATCCTAAGATACACAGGACTTAATACAAATTATCGTTATTTGTACGACTAATCTTAGGAATCTTCAGTGAAATCCAGATCAGAATTAACAAGTGTAGGAGAAAAACTAAAAAATTGCAATGGCCTACCATGATATACGAGTTGGTGGCCGCTATAGGGTCGGCCGCCGTATCGGTTCAGGATCGTTTGGCGAAATTCACGTCGGTACTGACCTCCAGACTGGCGAGGAGGTGGCCATTAAGATTGAGAATAGTTCTACCAAACACCCTCAACTGCATCTCGAGTCCAAGTTGCTCCATCAACTCTCTTCCGGCGTTGGTATCCCAAAAGTGAGATACAGTGGCAACGAAGGCGGATACAACGTCATGGTTATGGATTTGCTCGGCCCGAGCTTGGAAGATCTCTTCAATTTCTGTTCGAGAAAGTTCACGTTGAAGACTGTTCTCCTATTGGCGGAGCAGATGCTGGCTCGCATAGAGTTTATTCATCACCAAAATTATATTCATCGTGACATCAAACCGGATAACTTTCTCATGGGCTTAGGCAAGCAGGGAAATTTGGTCTATCTTATTGATTTTGGATTGGCCAAACAGTATTGTGAGCCTGTTACCAGAAAACACATACCATATAGAGAAAACAAGAGCCTGACTGGCACTGCTAGGTATGCAAGCGTCAACACCCATCAAGGCATCGAACAAAGCCGGCGAGACGATCTAGAATCCCTGGGATATGTTCTCATGTATTTTAATCGCGGCTCATTGCCATGGCAGGGCTTGAAGGCTGTCAACAAACGGCAAAAATACGAGAAAATTCGTGAGAAAAAGCTCGCCACATCAATTGAAGAGCTATGTCAAGGCTACCCCATAGAATTTGCGAACTACATCAACATATGTAGGGGATACAGATTCGACGAATCTCCCAACTACGATATTCTCAGGGCTCTCATTAAGGGTCTGTTCAGGAGCTCAGGTTATTCATACGACTTTGTTTTCGATTGGAATATGCGTTACACTTCCATCAACTTGCGAGACCAGCAATGCATCAGCACTGGCGCTGGAGTTCATGCGGAACCTATCATACACTAATGGCAGCGAAAACCAATCAGAATCAGTGTCCATTGGTCCTTGTGAATATCATTAAAATTAATCAGATGGATTTTGTAATACTCGTAAGTCGAACTGACTCAATCACCCTAGCGTACTAAATCGTCATTTCCGCTTCCGCCTTAAATCGGAAACAAGTCTATGACACAGTATATCCAACGACATACAATTTCAATCTGATGATGTAGAATATCTAGATTTTATGGTTCATCTCCGAGTTATGCCTTCAAGCCCTGTACCATAGAGATTGTGTGATATCGGTTGCCGCCTCCTTAGTATCGTATAACCACTATTATCAACCTAATAACCTGGCTTCTGCTTTGAGCGAGGACAGTTTTTGAACTTTAGCAATCTAAGGATTGGTAGCTTTCTATCTAATCGTAGATAAGTCGTATCGACCATCATATCAATCCGAACTCAGAGTTATCCATAAATACTGAGGATCTTCGCCTGTCCACGTGTCATCGCTGTTTCTGTGCCAGTTACCGCGAAATAGACGATAACAGCATCCCTAGTCTTTGTTTGATATTTCCCTCTTGGCGGTCAAGTCGTGAGACAAGAGGCATTTATACGTCATGCGTTTATCATCATATTTATGGGGGGCATCATCAGACTGGTTCATCGCTCCTCTTACCTGACGAGAGGCGACGCTTGTGAAATTTGAGCTAAGTGGATTCAATCTCACTCTCTCTCTCTCTTCTCATGGCATTCAGTCGCCATGAGAAGCAGTATTTGAGGACACTCGGTAGGCAATCGAGGTTGTGCAAATGATCATAAAATGCTAACTTTCCCGCCAGGTCTAACGATAAACGAGACGATGTGCATTTGACTTGTACCTTTATTATCAACTCTCCTCTGCACACTCCTTTCGTACATTAAAGTATGGGAATATGCTCAACTGAAGTTTTTCTGATTCAGTTCATGTGCAAAGACCGATAAGAGATGGGAGCCTCCATGCATTCATCTCCTCTCTGCCCAGACCAACGAGATCCCGCACAACGGGACTAGTAAGTCCGTGGTGGGCGAGAATCTTAAACAACAGCTCCATAAGAAATAATGACGATATGTCCAGACTGAGCATTGATCGCCAGACCAGAGCTTTCAAAGTGCACCTGGTTGATGGCTACCCTCATTCCCCCCACAACTGCTCAAGCGCTTTTCGTGGAGATTCGTGGCCTGCTCTTCCGGCAGAGGTGATTAAGGAAGACTAGTTGTCTAGATAGCTGGCATTGTTTGGGAAATACGAAGCGTACGTGGACTTGGTGGGCATTAAAAGTAAGCTCCTGTTGGCTTCCGATAACAGCGAAGCGAACTCAAGAGCTCAAGCTGAGACGAGAATACCACCAATAGCTTTCAACTGAAAACAACAATTAGCTAATGATATCAATTATGGTTTAATGCACCTGGCAGATGATCGATTTGCTTCCGTTCTGCTAAGAGTTCAGGGGGCGACCGATTGACGATTCGTAACGCGCCAAGCTGACCCAGTGGAAGTGCTCGCCTCTTGCTCAACAGGTAGAAAAGTTGTGGTCAGAAGGCTTGCGGGCGCCATCGAACCGACTTACTGGCAGTGTGGCCGGCAATAAGTGGGCGTCCATGCAAGTATTTGGTTGGTTGGCGAGCGTTGCATCTCGCATCAATCACTAGCTGGAGAGTCCCGATAGGAAATGGCTACTCTAGCGCAGCTTGAATGCTGATCGGCTGCAGTGCCAGCCTCTATCGGAGAACAATTTGCCTTCATCTGTTCAGGTGTAGCCAGACGACAAAAGTCCCTCTCGCCAGCTAGCCAGACTCTGGCAGGTAGGCCAGACAGGTGCCTGGCCGAAATTGCGGCGCCGACTCCTACGCTCGCAATGTCTCATAGTTGGCGCATTAAGTCGGCGGCCGCACAATCTTGGTTGTGATTTTGGCTCGAACTCGAGTTCCAGCTGCCCCAAGCCTAGCCCGGTCCTGCTCGCCAACCATCAAAATTCCAACCATCCAGCCAACTCACAACGAGAGCCGAAATAAATAAGCTTATTTCGTTCTTAATCTGGATACAATTTAGCACTGTTTCTCTCAGAGTTCTCGAGGGCGGGCAAACAATGGCGCGTTCATCGCCACATTATATGATGGTCAGAAATCTAAGGCAAGTGCGATGAATTATTACCATTATGGGTTGCAAACTGTCTGCCTACCCTCTTGTTGCTCGAACTCCATCCCGCTAACTTGCAAGGCTTATTATTATTGCTTGTAAGCTAATGTTTCGCTTAAACTTCCGCTCATTATTCGTTGCTCTATCTTTCTCTCTCTCTCTCTCGAACTATCCTTCATTTGCTTATCTGCTTGCTCGGCTCTTCACGAGAAGGAAAGGAGGAGGAGGAGGCGAAGTTGGCGAGTCTAGCTTAGCTAATCAGCTGGTTCTTTTTATCAATTTGTTAATTTGCTGTTAATTTCATAAAAGCAAAGCTGGTAAAGCCGCAGCGGTTCCACTAATTAATTCAACAACCGAGCGTCCACTAGACTGGATCTCTTAATTCAGCTTGCAAGCTTGACGCAGTCTCACTGTCCAGAGCTCGGGATGCTAGGGCGCGTTTCACTCTCACTCTTGGTAGCCAAACCCTCGTCGGGACTCCTTGCAACAAGGCTGGCTTGCCTGTCGTGTTGCAGCCAAGCAAGCTGGATTTGGCTTTACATTTTTAACACCAGCAAGAACAAAAATAAACACAATGCTTGCGTTGTGTCAATTGGAGGATAGTCGGCGATTTTCGCTCTCGATCATTCGTACGGAGGCAAGCAAACTAACAGGTTGCGAGCGATCAAGTTGAATAAAGTAAAGTCTCAGGTCAAAAGGTAGATTTGATGGAGCTTTGGGATGGTGATGGAAATGGAAAAAATCTCATTAGGTTTGCATGGATTCGAGCGAGAAACGGCTGCTGAGCTGAAGCCAGAAACGAGTTTGCATTGGCCGGCCAAAGACAAAGGGGCTTCTCGTTGCAGCCAGCTTAGCCTCGGCTTCTTTGCCTCCAACTCAAATTCAGACTCCATCCCCACCAACATGGAAGCTTGTAGTTGGAATCGAGCGAGAGCCAATGAGCAAATAGACTCGCCGGAAGAAACAATGATTAAACGCTCTCTGATATTGTTGGCATCTCAAATTAGATTGCGCTAATTCGCCAGCCACTAACCCAATCTAGCGGCCGAGTCTTGTTTTGGACTCGAGTAGGCCGACTTTGCGTTGCTAGCTCCGCCCAAAAGCGGCGCAAACCCCCCTCAAGCTCGGCCAGCCCTTTCCTTGCTCTTGCAAAGCCTCACTCCTCCGCCACTTTCTCGACCAGCTAGCCCCAATTGGTCGGCTGGAATGAGCTCGCGCAACGAGCGGCCGATCGAAATCCTCGCCGCTCAATATCAAGAGCAGACCCGAGAGCTTGAGATTGGCCGACGCTAGAGAGTTGCATGCCAGTTGGTCATTCGCGATTCGTATTGTACGGACGCAATATCAATTAGTGCTCGCTGGCCTTTTCAGTGGCTGCTTTTTGGTCCAGAAGTTGAGAGGGCCAGTTGCGGGTATAATAGACGACCTATTGGCCAGTTTGAAATAGCGGGCGAGCGAAACACTGAGAGGCCGAGTCGTCGAGGAAGATAAATCAAACGATCTGATGAAAAGTCAGATCTCAACTTCCGGACTCCAGAGATAACAGAGAAACAAAAACGTTCAAACGCTTCAAGAGCTCTCGTCCAATTGTTTGCAAAAGTCAAAAAACTCATCAACTAGTTTGATCAAAAGTCATCCGCTAGAGTTGGCGAGTGTTATTGTTGTTGTTGTTGATGTTGTTTACGTGCAAACTAGAACGAGAAAGGAAAATCAATCGGTTTAGAGGGAAGCTCACAATCAAGCGCATCATCGCCGAGCTGCAAGTTCGAATTCAGCTGAACTGGACAAGCTTCGAATGAGGTAGGACGAAGGGCAGTTGTGTTGAGCTTGCAGAATTGGCCGCAATTTTTCGAAAGCGCTCAGACGAAGAAACTCGCATCAACATCCAAGCGCATTCGCCGCAACAGATCACAATCCAGGCTAACGAATACCTGTTGGTTTGAGCCAACATTGATCAACGCTACGTAAGCGACGAGAGATGAGCTCGTTCAAGAGAACAGTCAACTTCCGTTCGCGTTTCAAGTCCAGCGACCGAAGTGGGCCGCTTACACTTGTTTGCGAGTCTAGGAGTCGGGCGATGAAACGACACTTGCTATCAAGATCCAGGTTACTTCTAGTTGCGCTCATCCAATTTGAGTGCTTCAATCGCTCGTGCCAAACAACTAGCAACAATGTTCCATTCAAAACAAGCTTTGTCTCCTCGAGCGACTATCCAATGCGCCGAACTAACGCCCTCATCTCAATGCCGCTCTCAAATGTTGAGACGCAACATCAACCGGATGCGATTATTAGCGGGCCCAGTTTTGAGCCGAGTGCAGACGAGCAAAGTTTTGCGCTTAGGAGCTTGTTCAGAGACGACATTAGCTTCGGGGAGTTCCAATCAGAGCAAAGCTCCATCAGTAATCAGCACGAATCACTTAGGAGGCGCCAATCGAGCAGACAAAATCAGCCGGTTGCTAGCGAGACAAGCAGCGATCCGGGCCCGTTCAGGGCGCTGAGTCAAACAAGCAGTGGCGAAGACTTGCTTGCAGCTCCATCGGCTCAATCTAGTGTTCCAGAATCTCAAAATTCGAAGAACAAATCGAGTGCGCAAAACAGCACAGGCTTGGTTGAGGCCCCACAAATAACACTAAACGTAACCATCGAGCTGAACGCGGGTGAGGCAAATCAGACGAAGGCAACGGGTTTAGACGACCAGCGGCCAACAACGCCTCCTCCAACCCAATTCAATCAACAAACAACGCTGAACCAGACGGCCAACCCAACTACAACCGCGCCCACGCAGCCTCAATCGACGACGATCGCGACCACCACAACCAAGGTGGCACCGACAGTGCCCGCCACAACCACCACCACCAGCAGCACCACCACCAGCACTGTACCTCCCACTTCCCTGCAGACAACACTGCCGACTATTACGGTGAATGCAAGCTACGAATCTACCACTGATGGCCGAGAAGCCCGACCAAGCAGAACCACAGTCTATGCAAACACAACCTCCCTCTTGCAACCGCCTGATTCCACCACAATCAAGGCCGATCTTCCAACTGCCTTGCCAGCATCAACTGCCTCCTACCAGGCGAGCGAATCGACTGCAGTCAACGTGAATCGCACGCAAAACAAGCAAACTCAAACGAGAGCCGAGGGGGGCCGGACGGAAGGGTCCCAGCGCAAAGCAGACCAACCGTCAGTCGACATGGAAAGTGAGCTCGCTCGCTTGGTCGGCAAACCGCTCGAATGGTTCTCATCAGATTGGAGCAGATTTGGCAATATCAGTTCCGGCTGCAGTGCTGGTCGACAAAACTGTAGCTATCTGGTGGCAAGCGTGCCAGTTTTAGGAGGAACAGCTGGGCAAAGCTCAGGGAATAAGACGCAAGTCGTCAATGAGTTTGTTTTTGTGCCGGAGGACTCGGGATTGAGCTTTGAGGAGTCGGCCTACTCTACCAGGAGGCCTGACAAAGAGTTGGATTCTGCAACTATGAACGCCGAGCACAGAACAATCGATAGTAGTGGCGATGGGCCGTCGATAACCGACGACATTGAATTGGATTACATAAGCTCAGATACGGAGTCCAACAAGAATGAGCCCATCAGCTGGCCGCGAACAGAGAGTGACGTGAACGCTTCCAGGTCGAAACCTTCAACTACAACGACAGCGAGCGCGCCGACTCAATCAAGAGATAGCTTTACCACCTCGACCCCCGAAGCGTTGGGATCGATGCATAGAAATTCAATTGTAAGCTTGAATCATACAGGCAAACCTGAGTTGCTAGAGAACGCAACCAGCCGATCGTCGCAAGCTCCTCCAACCACAACCTCAAAACCACCAACAAGGACCAGCCAGTCTACTTCATTTACTGTACGCGTGATGCCGGAGAGGACAGTGGCCCCGATCCACTTGAGGCTGACAAAAAGTAACCCACAAACAACACCCCATCCAGCCCCTACAACGACCTCAACTTCATCACCATCGACAACGGCCCGTCGAGCACTGGCAACTCGATTGAACCAGAAAATATTGCGAATTAACGAGTCCACTCCAACGCGCCAAGCCGAGGCGAATCAAGGCGAGACAAGGGCAGCGAGTAGTGTAAATTTCAGCCCTACAACAAGGCGACCAATCTCTAGAGAGCCGACCAAACGACAGAGGGTGGCGAAGCAGAGCAGGCAATTTTATGAGGAGCATACTGGAGATCTGAGAAGAAGCCAGCCACTCGCAAAGAGCCCAAACACAGAGGAGCATGAGAGGAAGGTTTTGTCACGTAATACAATTGCGTCACAGCTAGCGCGCATATCTGCAGCCCTAGCAGATGGACAGGCAGCAAGCGAACGCCAGCAGAAGCCATTGGACGCACGAAGAACGGTTAAACCAGAGTCGCGCCAATCGACTTTCGCTTGGCAAGACTCAATGCGTCAAACAAACCAAACAACAACTGAGGCGTCACTAATGTTGGCCAGGTTTTCACCATCTGGAACTGGGAAACCGTTCGACGGGCAACAGACGAAAAACCATCAACTCTTACCCTCGCAAGCAGGTGAACAAAGGCTTATGGCGCGGGTTTCGCAACCGGAAACGAGGAAGGAGCACCAAATGAGCGGTGCAAATGGAGCACCAAGTGGGAGTTTGAATGCAAACAGCCAATCTCAAACTATCTCGCCCAGTAATGGATCAGTTTCAGTCTTGGAGCTGCAACTTCTGCCGCGTCCGCAACGCCAAATAAACCAGACAGACCTAGCAGTTCAAAACCTCTCGCTAGTGCAGAGCACGTTGGCGGATAGTCCTAGCCGAGAGAGTGGATCTAATCAGGTCAATGCCGTGAACTTAAGCCGAATCACAGAGACGGAAACAAACGAATCGCCTGTGACTTCAAACAAGAGTTTGAGCTCAAATCAAACCGTAGGTCAGCAAGCTATCACGACGAGCTTGCTGCACACGAGGTCGGCTGGAGGGGATCCAACCGTGGTGGCGTCTCAAAAACCAGACGACTCTAGCAATGAGCCTATCGGGCTGCAAGGCGAGTTCATGACATTGATTGCAAGCACAGCGACATCGGGCGGCAGACAGGAGAGGCCCGCCCTGCCTTTGGATGGCCTAGACAAAGCTCGGACAGCAAGCCAACTGCCGCGGACAGCTACCACGTCGGATGTTAAGGCCGAAGAGGTGGGCACGCAGAGAGGCAAAGTCCTGCCAATGGTGCCGTATTCAAGGCACACAGAGGTGGAGTTGGATGAGTACGAGGGGAGCGTTGAGGATCAACTGGCTAAAGACGCCCTACACAGTAATACGGCTAGATCTGAGCTAAAGAAGACGACCGCCTACACTAGGCTGAGCTCGAGAGCCAAACAACAAGCGCAAGCAACAGTAACGGATTCGTCCGGCCAAGATTCAGGTAAATGGCAGCCAGGCCCTGAAGAGCTCACAGGGCCGAGCGAGGACACCGCACCAGCCAATCTGCTGCCAGGCCGACCAGGCCTCGACTATCCAATCCACTGGCAAGTGCCTAAAACTTCGTTTGACTGTCGCAACTACGAGCAAAGTGGCTTCTACGCGGACGTTGAAAGTGATTGCCAAGCTTATCATAGCTGCCACAAGGGTCGAGGCGGTAGGCATACTTTTCTGTGCCCAAATGGAACCCTCTTCTCCCAGGAACTACTAACTTGTGATTGGTGGTACAATGTCGAATGCTCAGCTTCGAGGCTGTACCTGAAGGCTGAAAGATCGGAGACTTGACAACTTCTGGTGAGCAACTGTAATTAGCTTTTATCTGGTGATCCTTCGAGATTCGCCATGTTTTCAGACAAAACTTTCTGCTAGATACACCTGTGACTACATCGTCTTACGGTTAACTGATTGTCATACTCCATCGGTGATCACTGGATGTGAAGAGAGCCTCCCTGATGTATTTAAACTCTATTCGATTATCATATCGCCGATGCCAATCTCGCACTTGCATCGTAGCTCGCACTGTAACTTTTGAATTCGTATTTACTCTGTGGATTGCACTAAAACTTTTTACACGAGCCGGCAATTAAGGTTGCGATATTCCCTGACTATGGATACTACCTTCCGGTGCGCACTGGAGCCCGGAGATCGAAGGAATAAACGAGATTCAACAAAGTAAGGGAATTTCAAGTTTTCGGGGATTTTTAAGAGAGAAACTCGAAACGGTAACAAAATAAAAGAATCCACCCTAGCCTACACCCATTAGGCGGGCAGTAGAGGTGGGTGGGTCAACACCCGCCAGTGCCATACGGGACTTGTGCGGCACGGATCGAAGACCCGAGGTCATATAAAAGTCTAATTTGAGTACCGAAATGTGTGTATTGGATTCACGGAGTTAAATGCGGGAGCGGGCAGTCGGCGCGCCTTCGCTTGGGGGATCAAATGCATCCGACGTTGCCGCGCACTACAGAGCAAAGCCGCGGGTAGTCCGGCTAGCTCCGGGTAAAAATCCCTCATT